>AMCI01008353.1_pt1 | contig 22096 bp, 18 predicted proteins | sample 419838 | NCBI WGS metagenome assembly AMCI01 (sample SAMN01090643, study PRJNA158313) | gut metagenome
ATAGCAACTCTTGTCATGCCATACAGTTTTTCAATTTCTTCTGGTGTGTACCATTCGGTCAATGCATTATCGGTCTTGTATTTGGCAAATGCTGCGTCTATATGCTTCTTACTATAGTAATTGAGTTGGCGAATTTTGACTTTGGGAATATCATGTTCTCTGGTATAAGTCCATACCCATTTCGTATTGACTTTATACTCCTTGGCAATCTGTTCAGCAGTGTAATACTCGGTAACATCAAAGTCGTTTTTCGGTCTGATGGCTTCATAAGGTTTGGTTTTTAACATGAGCTCAATATCAGCCTTACGGATTATAGACATTCTTGAACTCAAACGGGATGCCCGAAGTTTGTCCTCCTTTACCAATTTATAAATGTATTGGCGTGAAACGCCCATCAATTGGGCTGCTTTCGCAAACGTAAAATACTCCTGACTTTCCAACAGGCTTTTCACTTTTTGCATTTCCTGAAACTCTTTAAGTTCCATTCTACGCTCTTTCATGCGGTGTTTGTAACCTCGCTTTGCACATTGCGGACTACAGTAATTTGTGGTGGTCTTTTTCGCTATGAACGGTTTTCCGCACCACTGACAGATTCGTTTTACTTCCATCTTGTCTGATTTCCATCTTTTAGTGAAACAAATTCCCTTTTTGTCTACTCACGTAAACCATTGTCAACCTATGTCAACAAGTGCGTCAGTGTGACATCGGGGGCAAACATTAATTTGTTCGGCGGTAGAAATAGGGTACAAAAAGATGCTGAAAATCGGTATTCTGTCAGAATTGACTAGAATTTAGACAAAAAGAAAAGCCGCTGGTTTTCAGCGACTTTCTTCTAGTTAGTTATAGTTGGTTATGGTAGATTACAACCTATCATTTGCCGATGCAGAAGTTCTTAAAGATGTTGGCCAAGACCTGGTCGGTAGTCACTTCGCCAGCAATGTCGCTGAGGTGGAAGATGCACTGGCGCAGGTCCTCGCTCACGAGGTCGCCCGAGAGGCCCAACTGGAGGCCTTCCTGCACGCGATGAATGGAATCGAGGGCGCGGCTGAGGGCTTCATAGTGGCGCACGTTGGTGACGATGACGTCGTTCTGGCTGATTTCGGGTAGGGCAGCGGCTTCTACCAGTTTATCCTCAAGGGCTTCCAGGTTTAGCTGTTGCTTGGCCGAGATGAAAAGTTTGTCCGCATCGACATCGGCAAAGGCTTGGAGCAGCGCTTCTCGTTGTTCAGCAGCAAGGAGGTCGCACTTGTTGAAGACGACAATCAGGTGCTTGCCTTCGCAATGGGGCAGGATGGTTCCTTTCAATTCTTCCGGCGTTCGTTTGGCATCGCTTTTTTGTAAATCATTGCTTCCGAGGATACCTGCGTGGGTGGCCTTTGCGTCGCCTTCATCGATAGTGTCACTCACTGACTGCGCATCCGTTGCGTCGACCATCCAAAGAATCAGGTCGGCCTGTTCCATCTTCTGGTAGGTGCGTTCGATGCCGAGGCTTTCGACGGTGTCGGTGGTCTGGCGGATGCCGGCGGTGTCGATGAAGCGGAAGGTTAGTCCGTGCAGGTTGATGGTGTCTTCGATCACGTCGCGGGTGGTACCGTGGATGTCACTGACAATGGCTTTCTCTTCGTGCAACAGCGCGTTGAGTAGGGTGGACTTGCCGGCGTTGGTCTCACCGATGATGGCTACGGGGATGCCGTTCTTGAGGGCATTGCCTACATGGAACGACTGAGCCAGGCGGGCGATGGTCCGTTCAATCTGGTCGGCCAGGACACTGAGTTCGTCGCGGTTGGCGAATTCCAACTCTTCGTGGTCGCTGAAGTCGAGTTCCAGTTCCATGAGCGAGGTGATGTGCAGCAATTGGTCGCGCAGGCCTTTCAGTTCGTGACTGAATCCGCCTCGCATCTGACTCATGGCCAGCCGATGGGTGGCGGCACTCGACGAGGCAATCAGGTCGGCTACGGCTTCCGCTTGGCTCAGGTCCATCTTGCCGTTCAGGAAGGCGCGCTGGGTAAACTCTCCCGGCAGGGCGGAGCGGCAACCCTCCTGGATGAGGAGCTGCAGTACGCGCTGCAGGATGTAGGATGATCCATGGCAGGAGATTTCGGTACTGTCTTCACCCGTGTAGGAGTGGGGGGCCCGGAAGACGGATACCAGCACTTCGTCGATGACCTCTTCCGTGGATGGGGCCAGGATACGACCGAAGGTAAGCGTATAGGCTTTGCGTTCGGTCAGCGGGGCTCCGTGAAACGGGGTAAAGAGGCGGGAGGTGATGGTAATGGCATCGGGTCCGGACACCCGGATGGTGCCGATGGCTCCACCTTGAGCGGTGGCAATGGCGCAGATGGTATCTTGTTGAATCATTTTCTTTTAATCAGTACTATATCAAAATGGGGCGGTATCAAACCGCATAGGAGTAATGGGAGACCGTTTTCTTGTCTTGTCTGTAGCCTTGTCTGGCATCAAGCTTTCGCATACAGCGAGCGGACCAGGATGGCGACTACTTCCTCCAGGTAGCGACGGTCGGTTTCGTCGAAGGTGGCCAGTTGGTCGCTGTCGATGTCGAGGACGCCTTTCACTTGGCCTTCCACCAGCAGGGGAACGACGATTTCCGAACGCGACAGGGAACTGCAGGCGATGTGGCCCGGGAACTGGTCGACGTCGGGCACCACTTGGGTGCGGGCCTCGGCCCAGGCGGTACCACAGACTCCGCGTCCGTGGCGGATGCGGTAGCAGGCAGCACTACCCTGGAAGGGACCCAGGATGAGTTGGTCGTCTTTGACGAGGTAGAAACCTACCCAGAAGAAGCCGAAGGCTTCGCGCAGGGCGGCAGCGGTATTGGCCAGTACACTTACTTCTTCGTGCTCGTCGGAGATGAGCAGCTCGTAAGCGGGCAGGAATTCCTGGTAGCGGGCTTCCTTGTCAGTGGCCGTCAGATTGAAACTTTGTTCCATAGAATCTAGGTGATGCTTTATGACTCGCAGAGTCGTTGTTGTACTTGATAACTCCTTCCTCCGCAGGTTCACCGGTAACAAAAGACCTGGCTTGCAGAGGAAGGAGTGAGGTTGGATGATTTATGCACTTGTTTGAATGGTCTACGCAGTAAATCGGATTGTTTGCGCAGTTGCTCTACGCAGTTGGCCGGATCGTTTGTGCGCTTAAATGCGTTGCAGGACCTTTTCGATGAGTCCGTCGATGGAGTTCTTGTAGCCGGTATTGGCTTCCTTGATCAGGCGGTTGGCGATGACCATGCAGACGGTCATGGCACGGTGTCCCATCAGACGGGCCAGTCCGGCGAGGGCCGAACTTTCCATTTCGAAGTTGGTGATGCGGTAACCCTTGTATTCGAAGTGCTCAATCTTTTCGTTCTGGTGCGGATCGGCCAGGGGAATGCGGAGTTCACGGCCTTGGGGACCGAAGAAGCCACCGGCTGCAATGGTCACGCCGCGCACCATGTCGTCCTGGGCGATTCGGCCAATCAGTTCGGCATTGGCGTCAATCACATAGGGGTGGGCGATGCAGGTATTGCCGGTCCATCCCATGTGTTGGATAAAGGCTTGCTCGAAGTCGAGGTCGCACACTTCGTTGCGGCCGCCGTAGAAGTTCAGCAATCCGTCGAAGCCGATCGATTTTTCCGAACAGACGTAGGTGCCTACGGGAGTGTAGGGCTGCAGACCGCCGCAAGTGCCGATGCGCACCAGTTCGAGGCTGCGCAAGGTCTCCTTTTCGTAGCGGGTTTCGAAATCGATGTTGGCCAGGGCATCCAGTTCGTTCATGACAATGTCGATGTTGTCGCAGCCGATACCGGTCGATACCACGGTGATGCGTTTACCCTGGTAGGTTCCGGTAATGGTCTTGAACTCGCGGCTGGCTACCTCACATTCGATGTGGTCGAAATGCGAAGCTACCAAAGCCACACGTCCGGGGTCGCCTACGAGGATGACTTTGTCGGCCAACTGTTCGGGCTTTACATGCAAGTGGAATACCGAACCGTCGGCGTTGATGATCAGTTCGGAAGGGGCATAATATTTTTTCATGGTTTGTTTCTCCTTTACTTATGGGTTATTCAAGTTTTATTTCCCGATCGGGTCGTGTGTAGCCGGGCTTTCGGGCTTGGCAATGCTGTCGCGCATGGCGGTATCGGCTTGGATATTTTTCATGCGGTAGTAGTCCATGATGCCCAGGTTGCCGTTTCGGAAGGCTTCGGCCATGGCTTTGGGCACTTCGGCTTCGGCTTGGATCACGTTGGCGCGGGCTTCTTCGGCCTTCGCCTTCATTTCCTGTTCCAGGGCTACGGCCATCGCACGGCGTTCCTCGGCTTTGGCTTGGGCGATGTTCTTGTCGGCGTTGGCCTGGTCAATCTGCAGGGTAGCTCCGATGTTGCGGCCGATGTCGATGTCGGCGATATCGATGGAGAGGATTTCGAAGGCAGTACCGGCATCAAGCCCCTTGCGGAGCACCAGTTTCGAGATGGAGTCGGGGTTCTCGAGTACCGACTTGTGGTTTTCGGACGAACCGATGGACGAAACGATGCCTTCGCCTACACGGGCCAGGATGGTGTCTTCGCCGGCGCCTCCCACCAGTTGGCGGATGTTGGCGCGTACAGTGACGCGGGCCTTGGCAATGAGCTGGATACCGTCCTTGGCTACGGCGGTGACAGGGGGCGTATCAATGACCTTCGGGTTGACCGACATCTGTACGGCTTCGAACACATCGCGTCCGGCCAGGTCGATGCCGGTAGCCATCTGGAACGACAGTTCGATGTTGGCTTTCGAGGCGGATACCAGGGCGTGCACTACCTTTTCGACGTGTCCGCCGGCCATGTAGTGTGCTTCCAGTTCGTCGCGCGTGATGTTGCTCAAACCGGCTTTGTGTGCTTCGATCATGGCCGGAACGATGACGTAGGGCGGCACGTTACGGATGCGCATCAGAAACAGCTGGATGAGCGAGATGCGGACGCCCGACACTTTGGCCGAGAGCCACAGGAAGAAGGGAACATAGTGGAAAAACAGCATCAGAAAGAGGATGCCTCCACCGATGAGTAACAGGGGTACGTAATTCGGGTCAATCATAGGGATTTCTTCTTAAAGGTTTATACTTCTTAAAGGTTTATACTCGTTTTATTTCAGTTTCTTCACCAGGACCATGCCGTCGACGATGCGGTCCACGCAGATGGGGGTCTGCTCGTCGATGAGTCCGTCGGACGAACGGACTTCGAACACATGGCCTTTGAACTCGGCATTGCCGACCAGGGCCAGGCGGGTAATGGCTACACCTTCGTCGCCCACTTCCAGATGGAAACCTTTCAGCGGGTTGGGACGGTAGTCGAGTGACTTTTTCAGCGAGAGACGGTCGACGGTTTTGGAACGCATGAACCAGAGGGTGATGACGATGCATCCGATGACTGCTGCTCCCGTGGTGACGAAACCGGCAGTCATGCCCAAATGATAGAACGCGTGGCCGATACCTGCCAGCAGACAGAGGGCCGAAGCAATGGCGGCCAACGTGGTACCGGGAATCAGGAACACCTCGACGATGAAGAGGAGGAGTCCGGCTACCAACAATGAGATGATAATCAGTAAATCCATAGGCAAATCTTTATTCTTAGGTGGCTATACCTTTCTTGCAGAAGAGGGAGGGCTTCCCCTTCGTTGGATAGGCTTTGCAGGTTCATCTTTCAGTCGCTGGGTAGGGCAGGGTTACCGTTGCCCTTTCGTATAGCGGATTTCTTCGTTTCGTACCTGGACTGTGAGGGTTTGAATCTCATCCGTCAGTTGGTTCACCCGTTGCTCCAGGTCAAGGATAGAAGGTGCCAACTGCTGTTTGCCGGAAGCCGAGACCGAGGCATATTGGCCGCGCTTGTGCTTCAGCTGCCCTTCCAGCGCTTCTCGGTCTTTCTGCTTCTGCTTCAGTTGCCGGAACAGTTTCAGGGCATTCGACGAGCGGAAGTCGCTGAAGGTATGATAGACATGACTGTCGTTGATGACGAAACGGAAATCACCGCGTCGGGCTTCCTGTTGCGGGCCTTCTGACACTTGCGCCAAGGCTTGCCGACCGGCTTGCAGACGGGCCTCATCGGTCCAGGTCGACCGGATGGACCGGAGGGTAGCGGCTTCTACCAAGGTCTCGCGGGGCGTGTTCTCGTAGTCGTATACTTCTTTCGAGGCATTCGGTACAAAGACATAGACGCACACCGAATCGGCCGGCTGATAGCGGTCCGAAGCAAACCAACCCAGGTTGTTCAGCTCGTCGAACGCCATCAGGTAATCGTTGGCCGGCGAGTTGAACGGCATTCCTATGTTGTCGGGGCGCAGGTAGCGGCCGTCTTCCGAGTCGTAGCGGGTGACGAAAATGTCATAGCCCCCCAAAGAACCCTCACCGTCGGAGGCAAAGTAAAGGGTAACCCCGTCCGACAGAAGGAAGGGGTAGTTCACGTTGCCCAGTTCGTTGAGTGAGGTGATGGGCATCGGTTTGCTCCAGCCGTCGATGAGCCTGTCGCGCGTATAGAGTTGGGAGATGCCTTCTTCGTTTGCTGTCGCGTAGAGGGCTTTGTTGCCCATCTCGGTCTGATAGGCAGTACCGGTGATGTTCGCATCCTGCGACAGGGTGCCCGATTCCTTGCTCAGGTGGTAAGCCTTCAGGAACTGTGCCTTGTCGACGGCAAAGCTGTCGACTACCGTTACTTTCTCTACACTCTTGAACATGCGGGCAGCTCGTTTCACCCCTTCCAGTTCGGCTTCGGCCAGAGCTGTGTCGCGTTTTTTCTTGACGAGCCAATCCAGGTGGGTCTCGTAGTTTTCCACAGCTTCATCAAACCGGTACAGGTCGGCATAGAGTTTGCCTACATAGCGGTAGGCATCGATGTAGCGGCGGGCCGCACTTTTTTCCAGGTAGGGCAGGGCTTTCTCCTTTTCGCCCGTTTCGTAGCAGCAGGCACCGTACCAGAAGTTGTATCCGGCATTCGAGGGAGCCTGGCGTACCAGTCGCTGGAAGGCGGGCTTGGCTTTCTCGAATTCGCCGGCCTGGAAAAGTTCTTTGGCTTGGTTCAGGTTTTGTCCCCATAGGGGAGTTCCTGCACAGGCTGCACACAAGGCAATGAGGTATTTCTTGTACATAGTGGTCTTTTTTCTAAAATGGGTTAGTCCTCTCGGTTGGCGGAGAGGGTCGGAACCTTGGATTTGGCATCAAAAGTTCAAAGTCAAAAGTACAAAGATTAATTGGAATTCTGTCGACTTCGTTGATTTCTTTTTGTTAAATCTTTCCCAAATGATTCTTTTCTTGTACTTTTGTGCCCGATTTTTTGCAAAAGATGAAAGAAGAAAGTATGGCAAAATTTACCGAAGAAGACAAGGTGGTGCGTCGGGTGGAACAACGTTTCAACAAGGGCGTCGTGAAGTACCGGTTGATTGAGGACGATGACCGCATCCTGGTTGGACTGTCGGGGGGAAAGGACTCCTTGGCTCTCCTCGAACTGTTGGCCCGTCGGTCGCGCATCCTGAAGCCGCGCTTCCAGGTGGTGGCGGTGCATGTCAGCATGAAGAATATTCCGTACCAGGCCGACTTGGCTTATTTGGAGGACTTTGCCCAACGGTGTGGAGTGCCGTTTGTGCACTATGAGACGTCTTTCGACCCCTCTACCGACACCCGCAAATCGCCCTGCTTCCTCTGTTCGTGGAACCGTCGGAAAGCGCTCTTTACGGTAGCCAAGGAGCAGGGATGCAACAAAATTGCCTTGGGACACCACATGGACGACATTCTCGAAACATTGTTGCTGAACATGACTTTTCAGGGAGCTTTCAGTACGATGCCGCCCCGGCTGGTGATGAAGAAGTTCGATATGACCCTCATCCGCCCGATGTGTCTGGTACACGAGGCTGATTTGGTGGAACTGGCCCGCATTCGGGACTATCGGAAGCAGTTGAAGAACTGCCCTTACGAGACACAGTCGAACCGCACAGACATGAAGGGAGTGCTCCGTCAGTTGGAAGAACTCAATCCTGAAGCCCGGTACAGCTTGTGGGGAAGTATGACCAATGTGCAGGAAGAACTGCTTCCGGAATCGATTGACTGATAAAAGATTATAGAACGAATATTAAAGATATGTTATCACACGGAATTTATTCAATCATCCTTTTGATTTTTTCGAACATTTTCATGACGGTGGCTTGGTATGGTCACCTCAAGATGCGTCAGGAGTTCAGTTGGTTTGCGGCGTTGCCGCTCATTGGTGTCATCGCTTTCAGTTGGGCGGTCGCCTTTTTTGAGTATTGCTTGCAGGTACCGGCCAATCGCTTGGGATTCAAGGATAGTGGTGGCCCGTTCGACATCATGCAGCTGAAGGTAATTCAGGAAGTGATTACCCTGACGGTGTTTACGCTCTTCTCGGTCTGGGCATTCAAGACCGAACTGAAGTGGAATCATCTGGCAGCTTTCCTTTGTTTGGTACTGGCAGTTTATTTCGTCTTCAAGAAGTAAGCTACTGTATCGTTCCGTATCGGAAGCGAGTCATTTCGATTCAGGAGTGAATCGTTCCTTACTGGAAGCGAATCGTTCTGCACTGGACACGAATCGGCCGGAAGGGCCACGGAATCCCTCTGGATAAGGGATGGAACGGGAAGCGGGCTACCCGGGGGGACTGGCAGTGGGTCCAGTTCGCGCAGGACTTGCAGCAGGAGGGCGGTGTCCTTTCGGGTGGTGTCCTGTGTGGTTGGGATATACGCCTGGTAGGTCTTCCTGGCATTGGCCTTTTCGCGGTTGCGGCGGATGGCCCGTCCCCGTTTGGTCAGACTTTCGTAGAGCAGCTTGTCGATGTCGAGGCCCGTCAGCAGCGGCGAGGCGCTGGGCGATACGGTCGGGTCCATGCCTTCGGGCACGATGACATGACCGTTCATGCGCGAGGGGTCGGGGGTGAGGTTGAACAGCTTCATGTGGATTGTGAACCGCTTCAGCGAGTCTTGTTTGGACTTCGACAGTACATCATCCACCGGATTCTCGTTCCATCGGGTAAAGATGGAATAGGGAAGGAGGCGGATGTATTTCAGGGGCTGCACGCGGGTCTTTTCCGTGAAATCCGACGGCAGGTCGGTCCGGAATTCCATCCACGGCTTCTCTTCCTTCAGCAGGGGTTTGCCGATAGGGCCTTTCGTCGAGGGGGCATCCCATTGGATGGCGTTGACGGCCTCGCGGTTGATGATCAGTTTTTCTTCCCCGTTCAGCATTCGTTGCAGACGGAGGGAGTCCTCACGCGTCCATTGGGCGTGTGCCGGCAACAGGCTGAGGCTGCCCAGCAGGATTCCTAAACAGGCCTTACGGTTCATGGTGCTTTGTTCCTTTTTATCTATCTGTATATCACTCGGGGGAACTGGTGCCGATGTCGGGTTGATCCCAGGAAGCCCCTCCTTTTCTTTGCTGTGTTTTCTGTTTTTTCTCTCTGTCTCATCGGACAACCGGTTGCGTTCCCGATGGCGAAACCAAAGTTAGAGGTTATCGTCGCTTCATTCAAGCATCCTACTGTTATAGATTGTTTATTTTGGGAAGGGTTAACCTTTGTAGACCTTCCTTAAAACAATTCGTGCTGTCTTCGTGTCTCCTGTGCTCCGGTTGGGGAGGATGGGGAAATCACGATGACAGCACGAATGCTTGGGTCTAGGGACCGGTCGGTTCGGCACGGCCTGTAGGGAAGGTTTCGGCGGTCCGGCGCGGCCGGTAGGCCGGTGAGGTGGAAAAGATTATTTTCCGCTCAACTGGGCGTGCATGGCTGCAGCAGCCCGGCGTCCGTCGCCCATGGCCAGGATGACCGTCGCTCCACCGCGTACGATGTCGCCGCCGGCATAGATGGTCGGGATGGACGACTGCATCTGTTCGTTCACGGCAATGGTACCCTTGCGGCCCAGTTCCAATCCCGGAATCGAGCTCGGCACGATGGGGTTCGGCGATACACCTACGCTCACGATGGCCATGTCGATGTCGATGGTCTCGATGGCACCCGGAATGGCTACCGGACTACGACGTCCCGATGCATCGGGTTCGCCCAGTTCCATCTTCTGCAGTACCACCTGCTTCACGCGGCCGCGTTCGTCGGCAATGTATTCGATGGGGTTGTGCAGCGTCAGGAATTCCACGCCTTCTTCCTTGGCATGTTTCACTTCTTCCAGACGGGCCGGCATCTCGGCTTCCGAACGGCGGTAGATGATCATGGCGCGTTCGGCACCCAGACGGCGGGCAGTACGTACCGAGTCCATGGCGGTGTTACCTCCACCGATGACGGCTACCTGCTTGCCGAAGGTCACCGGAGTATCCGAGTCTTCGCTAGCGGCATCCATCAGGTTGACACGCGTCAGGTATTCGTTCGACGAGAGAATGTTGATGGAGTTCTCGCCCGGGATGTTCATGAAGTTGGGCAGACCGGCACCCGAAGCCACGAAGATACCCTGGAAGCCTTCGTCTTCCAAATCTTCCACACTGATGGTCTTGCCCACGATGCAGTCCTTCACGAAGGTGACGCCCATCTTGCCCAGGTTCTCGATTTCCACATCGACGATGTGGTTGGGCAGACGGAATTCGGGAATACCGTATTTCAGTACACCCCCGATTTCGTGCAGTGCTTCGAACACGGTCACGTCGTAACCGTATTTCGCCATGTCGCCGGCAAACGACAGACCGGCAGGTCCCGAGCCGATGACAGCTACCTTGATGCCGTTCTTTTCGGCCACTTCGGGCACGGAAATCTGTCCGCTTTCGCGTTCATAGTCGGCTGCAAAGCGTTCCAGGTAACCGATGGCGACTGCCTGATGGCCCGCCTTCAGGTGGGTACACTGCGATTCGCACTGCTTTTCCTGCGGACATACGCGGCCGCACACAGCCGGCAGCGCCGAGGTTTCCTTCAGGGTCTGGGCTGCTTTCAGGAATTCACCGCGTTCGATGTTCTTGATGAACTTCGGGATGTTGATGCCGACCGGACAACCCTGCATACAAGTCGGGTTCGGACAGTCCAGACAGCGCTTGGCTTCCGTAATGGCCTGTTCGGCGGTCAGTCCCAGGTTCACTTCCTCCTTGCGGCTGTGTGAGCGGTATTCGGCTTCCAGTTCGTTCATCTCTACGCGGGGGATGGCCATGCGTTCTTTCGGCTTCATCGCCTTACGCAGTTCCACGCGCCAGGCGGCATCGCGTCCGTCGGCTTCCTGGGCTGCCTGGCAAGCCGCTTCGGCAGCTGCCTGGGCCTCGTGGACTTCATCCAGCTTGTGCAGTTCTTCGCGTTCGATGTCCTTGAAGGCACCCATACGTTTCAGCATTTCGTCGAAATCCACCTGGTGGCCGTCGAATTCCGGACCGTCCACGCAAACGAAGCGGGTCTTTCCGCCCACGGTAATACGGCAGGCACCGCACATGCCGGTACCGTCCACCATGATGGTGTTCAGCGATACGTCGGTCGGGATTTCATATTTTTTGGTGAGCAGACACACGAATTTCATCATGATGGCCGGACCGATGGCGAAGCACTTGTCCACCTTTTCGCGTTGGATGACAGCTTCCACTCCTTCAGTGACCAATCCCTTCTGACCGTACGATCCGTCGTCGGTCATGATGATTACTTCGTCCGAACTTTCCCGCATTTCCTTTTCCAGGATGATGAGTTCCTTGGTGCGGCCTGCCAATACCGTGATGACGCGGTTGCCGGCTGCTTTCAGTGCCTGGACGATGGGCAGCATCGGGGCAACGCCCACACCGCCACCGGCACACACCACGGTTCCGAAGTTCTCGATGTGCGTAGCTTTACCCAGCGGACCCACCACGTCGGTGATGTAGTCGCCTTCGTTCAGTTCGCACAGACGGGTGGACGACAGTCCCACTTCCTGTACCACCAGGGTGATGGTACCTTTCACGGGGTCGGCGCCAGCAATGGTCAGCGGCATGCGTTCTCCCTTTTCACCTACGCGAACGATGACAAAGTGGCCCGCCTTGCGCGACTTGGCAATCAGCGGCGCTTCGATGACGAGCTTGAAGACTTTCTCAGAGAAATGTTCTTTTGAAATAATCTTGTTCATGTTTGTATCTATAAGTTAGTTATTTTTCGAGTAGTAAATCAAATAGTCCGTTAAATCGGGTAGGATGGAGGCATTCGATTTGCATTCTCCGCTTCCTTGTTGACAAACGTCCATTTGTTTATAAATGCAAAGATAGAATAAGGTTTTAAAACTACAAAAGAAAAAACCGTCCTTTTGTAGGGGACGGTTTCTCTTCGCCGGTTTGTCGGCCTTATTTCTTGTCCGGGCTGGATTAGTCAATCAGTTCGAAGCCGCAGTACGGAACCAGTGCCTTCGGGATGCGGATGCCTTCGGGAGTCTGGTTGTTTTCCAGCAGGGCAGCCACGATGCGCGGCAGGGCCAGCGCTGAACCGTTCAGGGTGTGGCACAGTTCGGTCTTCTTGTCGGCGTTGCGGAAACGGCATTTCAGACGGTTGGCCTGGTAGGTGTCGAAGTTGGATACCGAGCTCACTTCCAACCAACGCTTCTGGGCTTCCGAGTACACTTCGAAGTCGTAGCAGATAGCTGCTGTGAAGCTCATGTCGCCGCCACACAGACGCAGGATGCGGTAGGGGAGTTCCAGCTTCTGCAGCAGACCTTCCACATGGTCGAGCATTTCTTGGTGTGACTGCTTGGAGTGTTCGGGCTTGTCGATGCGCACCAGCTCTACCTTTGAGAATTCGTGCAGACGGTTCAGTCCGCGTACATCCTTACCGTAAGAACCGGCTTCGCGACGGAAGCACTGGGTGTAGGCACAGTTCTTGATGGGCAACTGCTTTTCGTCCAGAATTACATCGCGGTAGATGTTGGTCACGGGAACTTCGGCCGTCGGGATCAGGTACAGGTCGTCCACTTCGCAGTGATACATCTGGCCTTCCTTGTCGGGCAGCTGACCCGTACCGTAGCCGGATGCGGCATTCACCACCGTCGGCGGCATGATTTCTTCGTAGCCGGAAGCACGGGCTTCGTCCAGGAAGAAGTTGATGAGCGCACGCTGCAGGCGGGCACCCTTACCTTTATATACCGGGAAGCCGGCACCGGTGATCTTCACACCCAGGTCGAAGTCAATCAGGTCGTACTTCTTTGCCAGTTCCCAGTGGGGCAGTGCATCCTTGGGCAGTTCGGTTTCCATGCCACCCATCTTCACTACGACGTTGTCGTCGGCACCCACGCCTTCGGGCACTTCGTCGTAAGGAACGTTCGGGATGGTATAGAGCAGGTTGTTCAGGTCTTCCTGCGCCTGGTCCATTTCAGCCTGCAGGGCCTTGCTGGCTTCCTTGAATTCGGCCACGCGTGCCTTGGCAGCTTCGGCTTCTTCTCTCTTTCCTTCTTTCATCAGCATGCCGATGGATTTCGAAAGCGTGTTCACCTCGGCCAGGTTCTTATCGAGTTGGTTCTGTGCGTTACGTCTTTTGTCATTGAAAGCCAGCACCTGTTCAATGGTTGCCTGTGCATCCTTGAAGTGCTTCTTTTCCAATCCACGGACAATGGCTTCCGTGTTGTCGGTAATTTGTTTAATGGTAAGCATATCTTTTAATCTTTTGGATATTTCGGGTTGGGGTTGGAAGAACTCCGTTTTTCGGGCGGAAAGGACCGTTTTCGGCAGCCTGCAGCCGGGGATTCTCCAATCGGAGGGCAAAGATAGAGAAAAAAATGGTAAAGTGTATGAGATATTCCTTACTTTTGCACTCCGATATTGAAATGAAAAGCGAAGATGATGAATTATTTGGAGTGGGTGGGAGCCGTTACGGGGCTGCTTTATCTGGGATTGGAGTACCGGGCCAGCATCTGGCTGTGGCCGGTGAGTATCCTGATGCCGGCCATTTACCTGGTGGTGTACTACCAGGCGGGCTTGTATGCCGATGCCGGACTGAGTGTGTATTATGTGCTGGCGGGTATTTATGGCTGGTGGATGTGGCTGCGTTCGAAATCGGCTCGCGAGGAGCGGCCTATCCAACCGTTGCCCAAGGCTTGTTGGGCACCCTTGGCGGGTGTCGGTGCCCTGCTTTTTGTCCTGTTGTATGGCCTGTTGACCGTGGCGACCGACAGTACGGTGCCGGGCTGGGACAGTCTGACGACGGCCTTGAGCATCGTCGCCATGTGGATGTTGGCCCATAAGTATGTGGAGCAATGGCTGGTGTGGCTGGTGGTGGACGTGCTTTCCTGCGGACTGTACCTGTACAAGGATCTGGATGCCACGGCCGCGCTCTATGGTCTGTATGCCTTGTTGGCTTGGCTGGGCTATCGCGAATGGCAGCGGTTGATGGCCGTATCGTCTCCGACAGCGCGTTGAAAGCCGTATTGCATTGAAAGCCGGATTCTCTCCTGACAGACCGTTGGGGGCCGGATCCTCTCCTGACAGACCGTTGGGGGCCGGATCCTCCCCTGAAGGGCAGTTGAGGGACGGATCGTTCCCTGACGTATCGTTGAGGTCCGTTCCAGTCTTTAGCGGAGCTGTGGGCGAAGCCGTGCATGGGGAACTACCCCGGAGCCTGTCGCGAATGCGCGCGTAGAACAAGTTGGTTATTAGCAAATAAAACGAATGATCAGATGAGAACCTATACTTTACCGGTGGCGGCAGACGTACCGGAGACAATCATTTTGGCCGACGGCGATTTCCCGACGCATCCGTTGGCTTTGGAGTGGCTGAAGAACTGCCCGTATGTGGTGTGCTGCGACGGGGCGGCGAATGCCTGCATCCGTTGGGGCCGTCTGCCCGAGGCGATTGTGGGCGACGGCGATTCGCTGGAACCCGATTTGCGCCGGCGGTATGCGCGACTGGTGCACCGCGAGGCGGAACAGGAAACCAACGATTTGAGCAAGGCCTTCCGCTTTTGCCTGGAGCGGGGACGCCGGAACATTACGTTTCTGGGGGCCACCGGCAAGCGTGAGGACCATACCTTGGGCAACATCAGTCTGCTGGTGGACTACATGGATCAGGCCGAAGTGCAGATGATGACGGATTACGGCTTGTTTCAGCCTATCGACCGTGATGCGATGTTCCAGTCCCTTCCGGGGCAGCAGGTGTCCTTCTTCAACATGGGAGCGACGGAACTTTCGGCCTTGGGACTGGTCTATCCCTTGTCACCCTTCACCAACTGGTGGCAGGGAACGCTCAATGAGGTGGAGTCGACCCGTTTCTTTGTCCATACCAATGGCAAGGTGTTGGTGTTTCGGGTGCATGCTGCAACTGCCGGAACAGGGAATTGTCTGCCCGGCCTTTCAGGAAATCCTGGTATGGAATAAGGTCTTCTGACAGGTAAAGTGCTTCAGTTCACGGTGCGAACTCATCGGACCACGGCGTGAACTCGTCAGTTCACAGCGTGGTTTCTTCGAACCACGTCGTGGTTTGATGAACAGGAGACGAGGGAAGCAAGATGGTTTGGAGACAAAAAGAAAAAGGCTCTTCGCAGTGAAGAGCCTTTCATTCTTATTTCTTGTAGTAGCAATTATGCTTCTGCAGCCGGGATAATAGAAACTGTTCTCTTATCGTTGCGACCTACCTTGAAGTTAACTGTACCATCTACCAATGCGAACAGCGTGTGGTCACGACCCATACCCATGTTTTCACCCGGGTGGAATTCTGTACCTCTCTGACGAACGATGATGTTACCAGCCTTGCATGACTGACCACCAAAAATCTTAACGCCTAATCGCTTGCTTTCTGATTCACGGCCGTTCTTAGAACTACCTACACCTTTCTTATGTGCCATTTCTTCTAACTGTTTTTAAATGATTAAGCAATAACTTGTTTGATAGTTAACTCAGTGAACTGCTGACGGTGACCGTTCAGCTTCTTGTAACCTTTTCTTCTCTTCTTGTGGAATACCAGTACCTTGTCGCCCTTTACCAGCGGAGATACTACTTCGCAAACGACCTTAGCACCTTCTACAGTAGGAGCACCTACAGTTACATTGCCGTTGTTGTCTACCAACAACACCTTTTCAAACTCAACAGTTGCGCCGTTTTCAGCGTTCTGAATGTGGTGTACAAACAGCTTCTTGCCTTCTTCAGCCTTGAACTGCTGACCGTTAATTTCTACAATTACGTACATTTTATTAAACTATTAAACGGGTTTTCTCCGCAAGGTGAACTTCTTCTGGAAGTTTCTTTTTGACCTCCACGGACTAAATCGGGCGCAAAGGTAGGGTTTTAATTTGGATTCACCAAGGAAATTCCCTTCTTTTTTCTCTTTTTCAGCGATTTATTTTAGAGGATTGCTTGGCTGTGGGGCAGTGGACTACCGTTTCGGGCGTCCGCCGGTGAGCCAATGTTTGCGGTAATAGGGTTCGTCCAGACTGCTGACGATGACCCCTCGGCTGGTGCTGGCATGAATGAAACGGCGGTCTTTCAGGTAGAGACCTACGTGGCTGGCGGTACGCTTTTTCCGTCCGTTGTGGAAGAAGACCAGGTCGCCTTCGCGCAAACGGCTCTTGCTCACCCGCTCGCAGTTTTTCTTGCGCTGGCCCTCGGCACTGCGGTCCAGCTTCTTCCGGTACACCTTCTGGTAGAGTGCTGAGGTCAATCCCGAACAGTCGGTCCCTTTGCGGCTGTGTCCGCCTCCCCGGTAGGGTGTTCCCATCCAGCGGGCTGCTTCTACATAGAGGGCGTGGTTGTCCTTCAGGTCGATGTCCATTTCCAGGGTGACAGCGGCATGCGCCAACTGTTGGTAATTGACGCGGGGGGCGCTGGTGCCGCAACTGGCCAACAGGAGAGGAAGGGCAAGGATGAGCAGGGCGTATATCAGTGAACGGTTCATGGGTATCATGTTGAGAAGTGGTTTGTCTGTCAAATGTAGCGAAAAAAAGCGAGCGGCTTCTGCTGGGTTGGCAGAAACCGCTCGTTATTAGGAAAGTTTCACGTTCGGAAGGAACGGGAAACGGGGAAGTTGGGCAAAACGTGCCGTAGCGTTTACTGTTTAGCGGGGCTCGTCATGCTGACTTCAATCAGGTTGTTCTGCTGAAGCAGGGCCTGCAGGAAGGCTTTCAAGTCTTCTCCGGTGATTCCCTTCACCAGTTCTTCGTAGCCCGTATTCACGTCGGTCTGATTCCAGAAGTATTCGTTCAGGGCACCGATCCAGTAGCCGTTTTCCTTTACGTCTTCATGGTGCTTCTTCAGTTTGAATTCCTTCACTTTGTTCAGGGTCGTTTCGTCCGGACCTTCGGTCGCCAGTTTCTTCAGACCTTCCTTGACAACTTCCACCATGCGGTCGCGTTTGGCCGGGTCGGTGTCGAAGACGATTTGGAGAACTCCTTCTTCCTTCGGGTACTTGCCCAATGAACTCATCACGCCCACTCCGTAGGTACCTCCTTCCTGTTCGCGGACAGTTTCGGTATAGACAATGTCGAGCACTTGTTTCAGCATGCTCATCAGTACCTTGTTCTTCAGGGTGTAGGGGCAATCACCGGTCTGCAGCAATACGACGGTAGCTTTCGGCGTTTCCATCGGACGCTGGAAGATGTTCCGGTATTCGCCTTCACGGATATCCATCTTCGTGTCGCGGAAGGTTTCGGTACGGTGGGTAGCCGGCAGACCACCCAGGTAGGTTTCGATGTACGGCAACATCTTGTCGGTCTGGAGATTGCCGACCAGTACGAAGGTGAAGTCGCTGGCATCCTGGAAGCGGTCTTTGCGCATTTCCATAATTTTGGCATAGTCGATGCGGTCCACCAAATCGGCTTTCATCGTGAGGGCACGTGGGTGTCCGTTGTACAGAGCCTGCTGGAGGGTATCCTGCAGGGCGGTCATCGGGTTGGCGGCTTGGTTGGCCAAGGCCGCTTTCACGCGGTGGGTGTACGAAGTGAATGCATCGTTGTCTGTACGTGGGGCAGTGAAGGCCAGGTATGTGAGTTGCATCAGGGTTTCGAAATCCTTGGGTGAGCAGGAACCGCTCAGGCCTTCGGTATTTTCATTAATGGATGCACTGATGCTAGCCTTTTTGCCGGCCAGTACCTTTTCCAGATCTACATTGCTGAAGTTACCCAAGCCTCCCAGGTTGCTGACAGCATTCAGGTTCTGGATATTGATGATTTCGTTGTCGGGGAAAAGGGAACTACCGCCCGGGCTGTAAGCATACAGCTGGATTTCGTCGGCCTTGAAGTCGGTTGGCTTCAGGATGACGCGTACCCCGTTCGAAAGGGTCAGCACTTGGGTGCCGAAGGGACCTTCCTCCGTTTTTTCCACCTTACCGCCCTGGGGTTGTTCTTTCAGCAGCGGTTCGTCGCTCACTTTATCCTCGTAGGCTGGGATGTCTTCGGCCTTTACCTGTTGGATAAGTGCCTGGATGCTTTCGGCCGTGGGGTATTTCATGCCTTTCTTGTCGGGGCAGAAGATGCCGACTACCAGGTTACTGTCGGTCACGAGCGAGGGGATGAGCTGGTTGACTGCCTCTACAGGGATATTGGGCACAATCTGGTTCATCAGGGCATATTCGTTTTCGATGCCTGGAATGGGTTCATTGTCAATGAACTGACGTACGTATTCGTTCACGTAAGCTTCGTTCTTGGTCTTGTTGCGTTCGTTGTAGGCCGATTCCAGCAAGCGCAGGTAATCGGCTTTGGCACGGGCATATTCCGAAGCGGTGAAGCCGTGGCGGTGCATCCGTTCGATTTCGCGCAGCAGTGAACTGAAGGCCGTTCCGATACCGTCTTCCTTGCTGACGGCAATGCCGGTAAAGGCATCCTTGGTTTTGGCCAGCAGGAAATTTTGGTCGTCGGCCATAGCCTGGATAAAGGGTGGGTTGGCCGATTGGACAAGCTCGTTGAGACGGGCATTCAGCATGTTGCCGACCATCGATTTCAGGTAGTTCAGCACCAGGTAATTCAGGTGAGTCTTCTGGCTGTTGTCCACTGCGTCGTGCTTGAAGAAGATATACATCATCGGCACGGTCTGTTCCTTGTCCTTGGCGATAGCCACGAGCGGTTCCCGGTTGTCGGGTACAGGGAAATATTCGCGTGTGGCCACTTCTTTCGGCATTGCGATGGATGAGAAGATTTTCCGGATCTGTTCTTCGACGTGGTTCACATTGATGTCGCCTACCACCACGATGCCCTGTTGATCGGGACGGTACCATTTTTCATAATAGTCGCGCAGGGCTTGGTAAGGGAAGTGGTCGACTACCTCCATTGTACCGATGGGGAGTCGGTGGGCATATTTGCTGCCCGGATACATTTGCGGCAGTGTTTGTTCGAGCATACGCATCATGGCTCCCATGCTGGTACGCCACTCTTCGTGGATGACACCGCGTTCATTGTCGATTTCCTTCGGATCGAGAGTCAGTCCGTCGGCCCAGTCGTGCAGGATCAGCAGACAGGAGTCTACCACCCCGTCGCGCAGGACCGGCACATTCGAGATGTTGTAGACGGTTTCGTCCACGCTGGTATAGGCATTCAGGTTTTCGCCGAAGCGCACGCCGATGCTTTCCAGGTATTGGATGAGCGCCTTGCCCGGGAAGTTTTGGGTGCCGTTGAAGCACATGTGTTCCAGGAAATGCGCCAAACCGCGCTGGTGGTCGTCTTCAAGGATGGATCCCACTTTTTGGGCAATGTAGAAGTCGGCCCGATTTTCCGGGAGTTCATTGTGGCGGATGTAATAGGTCAATCCGTTGTCTAGTTTACCGATGCGGACATTCGGGTCCGTAGGGATGGGAGGCAGTTGCTGTTGTTGGGCAAAGCCTACCGACACACAGCCCAGCATCAGCCAAGCCGCTGCCATTTTCCTGAGAAAATGTGTCATAATTGTAAAGTTTTTAGGTTGGGGTAGATGGCTATCCCCACTCGGACCGTAGCGCCTCGGGTGGGGAGTAGCTGTAGAGGTTGCTGTTACAGCAAGCCGTTGGCCGAGAGGAAACGTTCGGCCTCGATGGCCGCCTTGCAGCCGCTTCCTGCCGCTGTGATGGCCTGACGGTAGTGCGGGTCGGCTACGTCGCCGGCTGCGAAGACACCCGGTACATTGGTACGCGGGCTGGCTCCTTCGGTCAGGATATAGCCCACTTCGTCTGTTTCGATGTACGGTTTAAAGACGTCCGAGTTCGGCTTGTGGCCGATGGCCAGGAAAAATCCGTCGATAGCCAGGTCGTAACGTTCTTCATCGCTTTCGCCCAGACGCTTCACCAGGTGAACGCCTTCTACGCCATTGTCGCCAAACAGGCCTACAGCGTTGTGCTCGAACAGCACTTGGATTTTGGGATGGTTCAGTACCCGTTCTTGCATAATCTTCGAAGCGCGGAGGAAGGGTTTGCGGACAATCAGGTACACCTGCTTGGCCAGGCTGGCCAGGTACACTGCTTCTTCGCAAGCGGTATCTCCACCGCCTACAACGGCTACGGTTTTCTTGCGGTAGAAGAAACCGTCGCAAGTGGCGCAGGCACTGACACCCATGCCGGCATATTTCTTTTCGTCGTCCAGTCCCAGGTACTTGGCGGTAGCGCCGGTCGAGATGATAAGGGTTTCGGCTTCGATTTCCTTTTCATCGTCGATGGTCAGTCGGAAGGGACGTTCACTCAGGTCGGCTTTCGTGATGATACCGGTACGGAGGTCTGCGCCGAAGCGTTCAGCCTGCGCACGCAGGTCTTCCATCAGTTGGGGACCGCTGATACCTTCGGGATAGCCCGGGAAGTTTTCCACATCGGTAGTGGTTGTCAGCTGACCGCCGGGTTGGATACCTTCGTACAGCACCGGGGCGATGTTGGCGCGACCGGTATAGATGGCTGCCGTATAGCCGGCAGGACCAGAGCCTACAATCAGGCATTTTACTTTTTCTGTTGCCATGTTCTTGAATGTTGAATATTGAATGATAAATGTTTCTGATTTCTGTTATCGCAGGTCGATGACTTCCGCATTCGGATATTTCTTCCGGTCGAAAGTGAAAGTGGCATCGTTCAGCGACTGATGCAGTTGGCAGGAAGTGACCATGAATTCTTGGGCAGGTCCGTGCTTCGGCTCCATCTTTATATAAAGAGGAAGATTTTGTTGCGAGATGAGGACGGTGATACGTTGAATGTTCGGTTGTCCACCGGGTTGTCCTGGCTTCGGAGTTGCTTCGGGGGTCAAGGTGATGACATGAGCCGTCTGACCGTCGTACGGTTGGGTGCCGTTGTAACGGTAGTTGTATCCGTGCCGGTAGAGTGAGAGCAGTGCCATGGGATGCAGGGTCTGCAGTTCTTCGGGAGTGGGGTTCGTGATGTTCACCTCCTCACTGTTTTCCACATAGCTCCATTGGGTTTTGCCGTCAAACCAACTTTGGATGCCGTTGCTGTTCAGGTAGAAACGGTCGCCTTTCAGTTGCAGGGTTCCTTCGCTGCTGCCGATGAAGGTAGCATAAATCCCGCCTCCTTGCTGCAGTGTAGCGACGGTTTGGTCGAGCACTTTCCGTGCTTGACGGTCCTTTTGGGCAACGAGGGGGCTCGCCGACAGCCACAAGCTGAAGGCCAGGAGAAATATTCGGTTCAATTTCATCTGTTCTTGTTCTAGAATGATTATCAACGTTCAAAACTACGATAAAGTTTGGAAAGTTGGAACGATTTCTGCTTAATATTTCTTACTTTCTGCCCAAAAATGATGAAATGGAACAAATATACCCCTGCTACAACCATCTGTAACAGGGGTATATTCGTTGCCACAAGAACATCGACAGTTGCTTGTCCGGCTGAGACGTTGCCCGTCGAACGGTGTGGCTGGCTTGACGCTGATGAACGGCAACGGGTTTTAGTTGCGGATGTTGCTCAGTTTCATTTCCAGGTCGGTTTCGTCCATGCAGAGCACGTCGCGGGCCTTGCTGCCTTGGGTGGGGCCGACGATGCCGGCGCGTTCCAACTGGTCCATGATGCGTCCGGCGCGGTTGTAGCCGATGGAGAACTTGCGCTGGATGAGCGAAGTGGAGCCTTGCTGGTGGATGACCACCAGACGGGCTGCATCTTCGAACATCGGGTCCAGACGGTTCATGTCGACTTCGCCTACGCTGCTGTCGGCGTTTTCGTCGACGTATTCCGGCAGCATGAAGGCGGTGGGGTAGCCTTGCTGGCGACTGATGTAGTTGGCAATCTTTTCCACTTCGGGGGTGTCGACAAAGGCACACTGCAC
>AMCI01008456.1_pt1 | contig 22057 bp, 13 predicted proteins | sample 419838 | NCBI WGS metagenome assembly AMCI01 (sample SAMN01090643, study PRJNA158313) | gut metagenome
TATAATAAATGCTTTAAAAACCTAATATACACTAATCTATTAACAAACAATCTATGAGAAAAGATCGACTAAGACTAGTCAGTGCGATGCTTCTCTTATCGGGCCTCTCAGCCGGATATCTACAAGCAGCACCTCATGCAGCAGCTACTGAATTATTTGCTGCACAGCAGAACAATGCCTGCACAGGTATTATCGTAGACTCAACCGGAGAACCGATTATCGGTGCATCTGTGGTTGTAAAAGGTACTACCAATGGTACCATCACAGGATTCGACGGTGACTTCAGCATCCCCAACGTCAAGAATGGAGATGTATTGGTCATCTCTTATGTAGGCTTCGTCCAACAGGAAATTGTCTGGAAAGGCAAGGCTCTCAAAGTCACCTTGAAAGAAGACACCAAGACCTTGGAAGAAGTTGTTGTCGTAGGTTATGCAACCGTCAAGAAAGCCAATTTGACCGGCGCGGTTTCTGCTGTCGATGACAAAGTCTTGGCAGACCGACCGATTGTCAACCTGGGTCAAGGTCTGCAGGGTACGATTCCTAACTTGAACATCACCACCAGCGGCCAGCCCGGTAAAGGTTCCAGCTTTAATGTCCGTGGTGAAACTTCTATCAACGGAGGTGGTCCCTTGGTCTTGGTCGATGGAGTGCAGATGGACCCGAACTTGATCAACCCGCAGGATGTGGCCAGTGTATCAGTATTGAAAGATGCTGCCTCTGCTTCTATCTATGGTTCTCGTGCAGCCTATGGTGTTATCTTGATTACCACCAAAACCGGTCGCAAGGATATGCCTACCCAAGTTTCGCTAGACGCTTCTGTCTCTTTCAACAGCCCGACCACGCGTCCCGACTACATGGACTCCATGGAGTATGCCACTTGGATGAACGCTGCCAACAACCTAACCAGCGGTCGTGACCTGTTTAGCCGCGAAGAAATGGAACACATCGAGGCATACTACAACGACCCCCAAAACAACCTTCCGGTATTTGTGGCTACAGATCCTAACAGCTGGCAGTATGGCAATTGCCAGGCAGGCAAATACGCTTATTGCGGTAACACCGACTGGATGAAAGAAATGTACAAGAAGCACTATCCAGTGCAGAAGTACAACGTCAATATCAACGGGGGTAGCAGCAAGGCTACTTACTATACTTCAGTAGGTTATACTGACCAAGGTTCATTGATGCGCTACGGTAACGAAGGCTTCCGCAAGTTCAACATGGTGAACAACATCAACTACGATGTCAACGATTGGTTGCATGTATCGATGAAGACCAGTTTCGTACGTAGCGAGTTGGATGGTCTGCAGCAGGATGCCGTTCACGGCGAAGCTTGGATTGGTAACGATACCCAACCGCTGATGCCGGTGAAACACCCGGACGGCAACTGGGCCGGTCAGGGTAACTACACCAACTTTGCGGCTGTATTGGATGAAATGGGATCGAAGAAGACCACCAAGAACGACTTCTGGAATACCATTGCCGTACGCTTGACTCCGTTGAAAGGCTTGACCTTAAACATGGATTACACATTCAACTACTATGCTGAACACAACAAGAACCACCGCAAGTCCTTCAATGAATATGGTATCGATGGCAAATTCCTGCAGGTGTTCCAGCACTCACGTCCAAGCCTGGTCTCGGAAAGCCAAGCTAACGACACCTATAATGCATTCAACCTGTTTGGCGATTACCAACTGACATTGGGCAAGCATTACTTCAAAGTCATGGCCGGTTTCAACCAGGAAAGCAAGCATACCCGTGGCTTCTCAGCTCAAAGAAACGAACTGGTCTCTAACGACCTACCTTCAATGGGTGCGGCTACCGGTGAAAAATATGTAGGCAATTCAGATAATAGCTGGGCTACCCGAAGCGGCTTCTTCCGAGTAAACTATACCTTTGCCGATCGTTACCTGCTGGAAGTGAACGGCCGTTACGACCTTTCTTCCAAGTTCCCGAAAGATGACCGTGCCGTCTTCAGTCCCTCTTTCTCCTTGGGTTGGAAAGTTTCTGAAGAAAGCTGGTTCAAATCGGCTACACACGAGTTCTTTGACGAATTGAAGCTCAGAGGCTCCTATGGTAGCTTGGCCAACCAGTCATTGGACAATGGATGGTATGCCTACCTGTCCAACTATGGAACAGGAACCTTAGGTTACATCATGGGCGGCAAACAGCCTCAGTATGTATTGCCGGGTAAACTGGTCAGCAGCGCCGTGACCTGGGAAAAAGTGACCCAATGGGACTTAGGTTTGGATTTTGCCATCCTGCAGAACCGCTTAAAAGGTACCTTCGACTACTACCAGCGTAAAACTACCGATATGCTGGGGCCCGGTCGCATTCTGCCGAACATCCTGGGTATGAACGAACCTTTGGAAAATGCCGCCGATATGAAAACCAACGGTTGGGAATTGGCCTTGAGTTGGAACGACCAATTGGACAATGGCCTGCACTATAGCGTAGGTTTCAACATCTCGGATACCAAAGCCAAGATTACCAAATACGACAACCCGACCCGTTCACTCTCTGCTTCTTACTATGTAGGACAGACCATCGGTGAAATTTGGGGTTATGAATCCAGCCTGTTTCAATCAGCCGAAGAGATCCAGTCGCATGCCAACCAGTCACGTCTGGATGGAGGTATCAGCAAGGTACCCGGTGATATCAAGTTTACCGACCTGGATGGTAACGGTGTAGTCAACGAAGGAGATAACACCGTAGACAACCCAGGCGATATGCGCATCATCGGTAACAACAAAGCCCGCTACCGTTATGGCTTCAACTTCTCGGCCGACTGGAAGGGATTCGACTTGGGCGTATTCTTCCAGGGTGTAGGCAAGCGCGACATGATGTTGCCTCATACCTACAAGTGGCAATATGGTAGCCAATGGCAAGTGCCGACCGCTACCGGTACTGACCGTTGGACCGAAGATAATCCGAACGGATGGTTGCCGATTGCCCGCTTCAATGGTGGCGCTGCTTTGGGCAAGAACCAGACACGCTACCTGCTGAATGCCGCTTACCTGCGTCTGAAATCACTGTCCTTCGGTTATACCCTCCCACAATCACTGACTAAGCAATGGGGTATCCAGAAGTGCCGCGTGTACTTCTCAGGTGAAAACCTGCTGACTTTCAAGCATACACCGGATGGATTCGATCCCGAATTGGATGACCCGTACAAGTATCCGCAACAGAAATCTTTGGCTGTGGGACTGAATGTTGTATTCTAATCTACTAAATTGACAATCTATGAAACTGAAATATATTTGTATGATGGCGGCTGCCTTGTCCTTGACTAGCTGCAACGACTCTTTCTTGGAAAGAGGACCGCAAGACTTGAATGACCAAAGCTATTGGGTCTCTGTAAACGACTTGAAGACCTACGCCAATGCCTTCTATTCACTGATACCAGGAGGTGTCAGCGTATTGGACGATACCGACAGCGACAACCAGGTGCCCAACGGTATCAACACCTTCCTGTGGGGACAATATGTGGTCCCGACAGAAGGAGGTGTTTGGGGCAAAGGAAACTGGCAGAATATCCGTCAAATCAACTACTTCATGACCCACTACCAGCAAGTACAGGGATCGGAAGCCGACATCAATCTCTACGTGGCCGAAATGCGCTTTTTCCGCGCCTTGGAATACTTCAACAAGATTAAAGCACTGGGAGATGTGCCCTGGCTGGACAAGGACCTTAATGTAGACAGCCCTGAGCTGTACGGTCCCAAAATGAAACGCAACCAGGTATTTGCCAAAATCATTGAAGATTTGGATTTTGCCATCCATTGGTTGCCTGAAGATGGAAGCGAAGAAGCCAACCGTCTGAACAAGGATATCGCCCGCCACGTGAAAGCCCGTTTCTGCCTGAACGAAGGTACACACTACAAGTATCACACCGAACTGGGCTATGACGGCGAAGCCAACCAGTGGCTGAAAATGGCGGCTGACGAAAGTGATGCCTTGATCCAATCGGGCAAGTATGAAATCTACAAAACCGGCAAGCCCAATGAAGACTACTTCAATCTGTATCGCATTGACGACAAGAGCAACCTGAAGGAAGCTGTGTTGTATGTAGACTACAAAGCGGATATCCGTGAACACAACATGGCTGCTGCCAGCCGTGAAGCAGGCTGCGGCTTCTCCAAGGATTTTGTAGAAAGCTTCCTGTGCTCGGACGGGCTGCCCATCTCGCTGAGTGAGAAATATCAGGGTGATGCTGATATACGCAAGGAAACGGCCAACCGCGACCCACGCTTGAAACAGCAGATTCTGACCTACGATTTCCCGACCAACGTAAGCGATGACTTGAAGGACTCTACGTTCGTATCCAGTGAAGAAGAATTTATCACGCAACACTGCTTCACAGGCTACCGCCCCATCAAGGGATTCAACCCGATTTATTCTCAGGCCTTGTATATGAAGAGCGCCTTCGACGGTATTGCCTACCGCTATGCTGAAACTCTGCTGATCAATGCTGAAGCCAAAGCCGAACTGGGTACTCTTACACAAGCTGACTTGGACAAGACCATCAACGAGTTGAGAGATCGTGTAGGCATGCCTCATCTGACACTGGCTGTCGGCTTCAATGACCCGAAATGGCCGAACTGGGGCTACAGTCTGTCACCTGTACTGCAGGAAATCCGTCGTGAACGCCGCATTGAATTGGCAGGTGAAGGTTTCCGTTTCGATGACCTGAAGCGCTGGAAAGCCGGTCAGCTGTTGAATAACGTGATGACTTATGTGGGCAAGCGTAAACCGGACGGTACACTGGCGATTGTCTATCCGAACTATACCAACCCTGACCTTTCTTACGAAGCAGGCAAGAGTCGTACTTGGGAAGACAAGATGTATCTGTATCCTATCCCTACCGGCGAACTGCAACGTAATCCGGAACTGTTACCTCAGAACCCGGGTTGGTAAGGAACGCAACAGAACTTCTACCCTATCGAGGTAGAAGTATAAATAGTGTTTTAACATAGTTGTAAGAAGTGTGCTGGTTTGTGAAAATCGGGACACTTCTTCAATTTTAGGACCTAGCGTTTATGCTACTGCCGATAATTACTTATATTTACCCAACTTTTTATTTTGTGTCTATGAACTATACGCATTTCCTCATGACAGGGCTGGCAACCACCTTGCTGGCAGCCTGCGAACCTTCGGTGAAAGCACCCGAAGCGATTCTCCCGATTCCAGAAGCCAAACAGGTAGAATGGCAAAAAATGGAAACCTACGCATTCGTCCACTTCGGACTGAACACCTTCAACGACCGTGAATGGGGCTACGGCGACTCGGACCCCCAAACCTTTAACCCGACCCGACTGGACTGTGAACAATGGGTGAAGACCTTTGTGGCAGCCGGCATGAAGGGGGTCATCTTTACCGCCAAGCACCACGACGGCTTCTGCCTGTGGCCTACCCAGCTGACCGAATACTGCATCCGCAACACACCCTACAAGGACGGCAAGGGCGACATCGTGCGCGAACTGGCCGATGCCTGCCAGAAGTACGGCATCAAGTTCGCCGTTTACCTCTCGCCCTGGGACCGCCATCAGGCCAACTACGGCTCGCCGGAATACGTGGACTACTTCCACCAACAACTGCACGAACTGATGACGCAATACGGCGACGTGTTCGAAGTGTGGTTTGACGGAGCCAACGGCGGTGACGGCTGGTACGGCGGAGCCAAGGACAGCCGGACCATCGACCGCAAGCATTACTACAACTACCCGAAAATCTACGAAATGCTCGACGAACATCAGCCACAGGCTATCGTCTTCTCGGACGGCGGACCGGGCTGCCGCTGGGTGGGCAACGAAAACGGCTTTGCCGGCGCTACCAACTGGTCGTTCCTGCGCGAAGGCGAAGTCTATCCGGGCTATCCCAACTACCGCGAACTGCAGTATGGCCATGCCAACGGCAACCAATGGGTACCGGCCGAATGCGACGTGTCCATCCGTCCGGGATGGTTCTATCACCCCGAACAGGACGACCGCGTGAAGACTGTCGACCAACTGACCGACCTGTATTACCGCAGCGTGGGACACAACGCTACCTTGCTGCTGAACTTCCCCGTCGACCGTAACGGACTGGTTCACCCCATCGACTCGGCCCATGCCGTGGACTTCCGCCGGAACATCGAGAAACAGCTGGCCCACAACCTGCTGAAGGGACTGGTGCCGGAAGTGAGCAACGAACGCGGAGGTGCCTATACCGCCCAAGCCTTGACCGACGGCGACTATGACACCTATTGGGCTACTGCCGACGAAGTCGTAGCAGCTACGGTGACCTTCACCCTGCCGAAAGCCGAAAAGGTGAACCGCATGATGCTGCAGGAATACATCCCACTGGGCCAGCGCGTGAAGTCGTTCCAGGTGGAATACGAACACGACGGCCAATGGCTGCCGGTGAAGCTGAACGAAGAGACGACGACGGTAGGCTACAAACGACTGTTGCGCTTCGAAACGATAACAACCCAGAAACTGCGCGTGAACTTCACCGATGCACGCGCCTGTCTGTGCATCAACAACCTGGAAGCCTATTATGCCGGTGAAACAGGCGACGTCTCATTCACCCAGCAGGCAGAAGAGCTGAAGAGCTATCCGTTCACCGTACAGGGCGTAGCGGAAGCCGAAAGTGCCAAGGCTGCGGACCAGGACCCTGCCACCACCTGCTTCGTGGAAGGCGACCGGGTGGTCATCGACCTGGGCGAAACCCGCACCCTTCAGGCATTCCACTACATGCCCGACCAGAGCGAATACAATAAGGGATTGGTATCCTCCTACGAACTGTCGGTAGGCACCGATGCGGGGGCCGTGAATCAAGTGGTGGCTCGGGGCGAGTTCTCGAACATCAAGCACAACCCCATCCTGCAGTCGGTCTACTTCACACCGGTAAAGGCCCGCTATATCGCCTTGAAGGCTGTGAAGATGGTGAAGGAAGGCGAACCGATGGGCTTCGCTGAGATTGCCATCCAATAAGCGGCAATGCGAGAGCCTAAAAAGGAAGAGAGGTATCAGGCTATGTAGACGCCTGATACCTCTCTTTGCATTAGAGTAAACGTTCCTATTCCCGCATCAGTTTAGAATACCGGAATGGCATAGACCAACCCCAACGAAACGCGTTGACGGTCGGGACTGAAGCCCCCCAAAGCCCGTCCACGATCGGTCAGGTGAGTTCCCTTGTACAGAAAGTGCGCAAAGATTTGCAGTTCTTTATTGCGCATCGGGAAATACTCCACACAGGCTTGGGCATTCCAGCTGGTGCGATAAAGTCCCTTATCAAAATCCCCGTTGGCTTCGTAGATACTGGAACGCTCATACGCTCCTTTGACATACACATTCCAATGAGGATGAATGCGGTAATCGAAGTTAGCAATAGCCGTAAAATATTCTACGTTTTGTGCCGTGACAGGATTAACGATTCCTGGACCTTGCAATTCACTGACGATACCTTTACTGTCCAAACCTTCACGTGAATACATCAAATCGAGATAAGCAATGACAGGACCTTTCTCGTAAATGGTACCGCTGGTCAAGTAAAACGCATTCCTGCCCTCAGCCAGCTGACCGTAAGAAGCAGCATAGCGCAATTGGAGTGCCCGATCGAAAAAGAAGCCGTTCCAATTCAAGGTAGAAAGGACGGGAACTTTGGCTTTCTTCACATCTTGGGGCAACCCATAGACATAAGTCTCTTCACTCTCGCCACTGCGGTTATTCACCACCTGCAAAACCAACTCCTGGGTAGGAGACAACTGGATGGTCCCAGCCAAGCCAGCCTGGTAACAACTGATACGATCGTTGAATTCACTGAACTCACGTACCTTAATGGCACTCACATAAAACTCATATCCCCCCATGGCCACACTCTGCTTGCCGGCCGTCAAGGTAAAACAGTCGGTCAATTTCCAATTCACCAAAGCCAATTCTATAGACGAGGAAAGATTATCGAGCGAATGTGGATTACTGTATTTGTTGTATGACTGCCGAAAATGGTAAGAGAACTGCTTGCTGAACGTACCTAAAATCTCCAGCTTTACACGATTTAATTTGAAAGAAGCATCCTCGAAACTACCCTCCTCAAAGTTGGCTACACCCGCTGTCGAGAACTGCAGGTTCATATGGGCCGAAAGGTCGGCATTGTAATTCGGGAAAAGTCGCCCCACCAAGCTCCGGATGGAATCGTTGGGGTCAACCAAAGGCTGGTCCTGTGCCTGCAGTTTCCCGACAGACAGACACAGCAGACAAGTCCACAGACCCCATGAAAATAAAATCTTTTTCATCGGTTATTTTCGTAGTATTTTATCAATAGGTTAACAAAAGGAGCGCCAACCAACGACGCTCCCGTCAAAGACTTCCTCTTTAAATCACGCCCTGGTTCTTCAATTCTTCTACGGCCAGTTCCAGTTCGTGGTACCAAGCCTCACCAAACTTGCGGATAAGCGGTTCCTTCAAAAACTGGTACACTGCCACATTTTCCTTCTGACCCAGTAACACAGCTGCCTTACATACATCCCAACGGTGATAATTCACAGCCTTATAAGGACCAAAATCGCCTACGCGCACCGGATAAAGATGGCACGATACCGGCTTATAGAAATCAATCTTACCAGCCCGGTAAGCCTTTTCAATGGCACAATAACAATAGCCCTTTTCATCATAGCAAGTAAACACACAGTCTTTGCCGTTCACGATAGAAGTCACCAAATCGCCCTCCTCATCCGTGTACACCACTCCTTGGCGATCAATGACAGCTTGTGCTTCAGGCGACAAATCGTCCCAAACAATCGGCAAGGCTTCCTCCAGCTTCTCGACTTCTTCCAGTTCCACCGGTGCTCCCGCATCGCCTTCAATACAACACTCGCCCTTGCAAGCATCCAAGTTGCAGATGAATTTCTCTCGAAGCACATCGAGCGAAACCACTACATCATCAATTTGTATCATGATTCGTCTTGATTTGAAAAAAAGAAAATTAAAAAAGCGGGAGATCGATATGCTCTCCCGCTTTAAAATGAGTATTCGGGTGTTGAATTCGTACTTCGATTCCGAATCTATACCTTTATCTTACTTAATCAGGTCCTTACCGGTCATTTCAGCCGGCTGAGCCATACCCAGAATATGCAGAATAGACGGAGCCACGTCGGCCAATACACCGTTTTCTACCTTGGCATCCTTGTTTTCTGTTACATACACAAACGGAACCGGATTCAGCGAGTGAGCCGTATTCGGAGTACCGTCTTCATTCAGGGCGTGGTCGGCATTACCATGGTCGGCAATGATAATCACTTCGTAACCGTTGGCCTTGGCAGCTTCTACCGTATCCTTCACGCAGTCATCGATAGCTTTCACTGCCTTTTCGATGGCTGTATAAATACCGGTATGACCTACCATGTCACCATTGGCATAGTTTACCACGATGAAGTCGAATTTCTGCGTACCGATAGCTTCCACCAGCTTGTCCTTCACTTCGTAAGCGCTCATTTCCGGCTTCAAGTCGTAAGTAGCCACCTTGGGTGAGGGAACCAGGATACGTTCTTCGGCATCGTACGGAGTTTCGCGACCGCCGTTGAAGAAGAAGGTTACGTGAGCATACTTTTCAGTTTCGGCAATATGCAACTGTGTCTTGCCATTGGCAGCCAGGTATTCGCCCAACGTATTCTGTACGTTTTCCTTGTCGAACAGGATGTGGACACCCTTGAACGAAGCATCGTACGGAGTCATGCAGTAGAACTGCAGACCCGGGATGGTATGCATTCCTTGTTCCGGCATATCCTGCTGAGTCAGCACGACAGTCAGTTCCTTCGCACGGTCGTTACGGTAGTTGAAGAAAATTACAACGTCACCTTCCTTGATAGTACCGTCGAAGCCACCGTTCACGATGGGCTTGATGAATTCGTCGGTCACGCCTTCGTCGTACGATTCCTGCATAGCCTGTACCATGTCAGCAGCTACCTTGCCCTGACCATTTACCAGCAGGTCGTAAGCTTCCTTCACGCGTTCCCAGCGCTTGTCGCGGTCCATCGCATAAAAACGACCGATAATAGAAGCAATCTTACCGGTAGACTGAGCGCAGTGGGCAGTCAGCTGTTCGATGAATCCCTTACCGCTCTTCGGGTCAGTATCACGACCGTCCATGAAGCAGTGGATGAAAGTATTTTCCAAACCATATTCCTTGGCAATGTCGCACAACTTGAACAGGTGATCAAATGAGCTGTGTACACCTCCATTAGAAGTCAGCCCCATAAAATGGATATTCTTGCCGTTTTCCTTCGCATAAGAGAAGGCTGAAACGATTTCCGGATTCTGCAGAATGCTGTTGTCGGCACAAGCGCGGTTAATCTTCACCAGGTCCTGGTAAACGATGCGTCCGGCACCGATGTTCAAGTGACCTACTTCCGAGTTACCCATTTGTCCGTCGGGCAGACCTACATTTTCACCACTGGCCTGCAATTCCGAATGCGGATAGTTTGCCAACAGAGAGTCCCAATACGGAGTGGGAGTGTTAAAGATTACATCGTCTTTACCTTGATCGCCGATACCCCAACCATCAAGAATCATTAAAAGGGCTTTTTTGCTCATAATCTTATCTTTTTTAAAAAGTTTATCCGTTTGATCCTTTTCCAACGAAAAGGTTTATCCTTGATTTATCGGCTACAAAGGTACAAAAAAGCCTTGGCTTTCATACTTCTTTACCCGAGTTTTTTTATTTGCTCTCTCCGTCCTTGTTCTCGCTTCCAATGAGCGACAAGGGAGAGCAAGGGAAAGCTTCCGCTACATGTTATGAAACATGGTCCATGAATTGTAGGTCCTGAAGAAAATGGTTTTCTTTGTATAATAAATGGGCTGACGGCAAGCACACTATCTGCCACTTAGCCCTCAGTTTAACAGAAATACAAGACCTAATTCAATCGTATCATGAAAAAGTACCCTAAAATCGGGATTCGTCCCACCATCGACGGCCGTCAAGGCGGTGTTCGCGAAAGTCTGGAAGAAAAGACCATGAACCTGGCGAAAGCCGTAGCCGAACTGATCTCTTCGAACCTCAAGAACGGCGATGGTAGTCCGGTGGAATGTGTCATTGCCGACAGCACCATCGGCCGCGTGGGCGAAAGTGCTGCCTGTGCCGAAAAGTTTGAACGCGAAGGCGTAGGCGCCACCATTACCGTAACCAGCTGCTGGTGCTACGGATCGGAAACCATGGATATGCATCCCCACTGGCCGAAAGCCGTATGGGGCTTCAACGGAACTGAACGCCCGGGTGCCGTGTACCTGGCTGCCGTACTGGCCGGACATGCCCAGAAGGGACTCCCCGCTTTCGGCATCTACGGACACGACGTACAGGACCTGGACGACAATACCATCCCGGCCGACGTGGCTGAAAAGCTGCTGCGCTTTGCACGCGCTGCCCTGGCTGTAGCCAACATGCGCGGCAAGAGTTACCTGTCGTTCGGTAGCGTATGTATGGGTATCGCCGGATCCATCGTCGACCCGAACTTCTTCCAGGAATACCTGGGCATCCGCAACGAAAGCGTAGACGAAACTGAAATCCTGCGCCGCATGGAAGAAGGTATCTACGATCACGAAGAATATGCCAAGGCCATGGCCTGGACCGAAAAATACTGCAAACCCAACGAAGGGGAAGACTTCAAGAACCGTCCCGAAAAACGCAAGACTCGCGAAGAAAAGGATGCTGACTGGGAATTCATCGTCAAGATGACCCTCATCATGCGCGACCTGATGGTAGGCAACCCGAAACTGCGTGAAATGGGATTCAAGGAAGAAGCCATCGGCCACAACGCCATCGCTGCCGGATTCCAGGGACAACGCCAATGGACCGACTGGAAGCCGAACGGTGACTTTACCGAAGCGCTGCTGAACACCACGTTCGACTGGAACGGCATCCGCGAAGCTTACGTGCTGGCTACGGAAAACGATGCCTGCAACGGCGTAGCCATGCTGTTCGGTCACCTGCTGAGCGGCTGCGGACAGATGTTCTCGGATATCCGTACCTACTGGAGCCCAGAAGCTGTGAAACGTGTCACCGGCAAGGAACTGACCGGACTGGCAGCCAACGGTATCATCCATCTGATCAACTCGGGCGCCACGACTCTGGACGCTACCGGCGAAAGCCGCAACGCAGCCGGCGAACCGTGCATGAAGCCGAACTGGGAAATGACGGAAGCCGATGTGGAAGCTTGCCTGAAGGCGACTACCTGGTATCCGGCCGACCGTGACTACTTCCGCGGCGGTGGTTTCTCATCAAACTTCCTGTCGAAGGGAGGCATGCCGGTGACCATGATGCGTCTGAACCTGGTCAAAGGCCTGGGCCCGGTGCTCCAGCTGGCCGAAGGTTGGACCGTCGACCTCGACCCCGAAATCCACAACGTGCTGAACATGCGTACCGACCCCACTTGGCCGACTACCTGGTTCGTGCCCCGTCTGTGCGACAAACCGGCCTTCCGTGACGTTTACTCAGTGATGAACAACTGGGGAGCCAACCACGGTGCCATCAGCTACGGCCATATCGGCAAAGACTTGATTACCCTGGCTTCCATGTTGCGCATCCCGGTTTGCATGCACAACATCGACGATGACCAGATTTTCCGTCCGGCCGCTTGGAATGCCTTTGGCATGGATAAAGAAGGTTCCGACTACCGTGCTTGTGCCACTTACGGACCGATTTACAAATAAATAACCCCTTGAAAGAAGAAAGGAAGAAAAGGGAGTCCTCCCCTTTTCTTCCTTCTTCTTTCTTCCTTATTCTGTAACCACCCTTCTATACTATTCACCTTAAAAACACCGACTGAATCGAATGAAAGATGTTGACCAACCTATTCTGCACAAGGATGGAGTGAGCTATGTCCTGCCTTTTATCCTGGTCACTTGCTGCTTCGCCCTGTGGGGATTCGCCAATGATATCACCAATCCTATGGTGAAAGCCTTTTCGAAAATATTCCGAATGAGTGTAACCGATGGAGCCCTGGTACAGGTAGCCTTCTATGGTGGCTATTTCGCCATGGCCTTTCCAGCTGCCATGTTCATCCGCAAGTATTCCTATAAAGCCGGTATCCTATTGGGCTTGGGCCTCTATGCCATAGGTGCCCTGCTGTTCTTCCCGGCCAAAGCTACCGGCAGCTACTATCCTTTCCTACTGGCCTACTTCATTCTAACCTGCGGACTGTCGTTTCTAGAAACCAGTTCGAACCCTTACATCCTGTCAATGGGTACGGAGGAAACCGCTACCCGACGCCTCAATTTGGCCCAGTCGTTCAATCCGATGGGTTCATTGCTGGGTATGTATGTAGCCATGAACTTTATCCAGGCCAAGCTCAATCCGATGGATACGGCCGAACGAGCCCAACTCTCACCCACGGAATTTGAGGCTGTGCGCGATGCCGACCTGGGCGTCCTTATCGCCCCCTACCTCACTATCGGCATCGTTATCTTTGTCATGCTGCTCGTTATCCGCTTCACCAAAATGCCCAAGAATGGTGACCAAAGCCACAGCATCAACTTCGGGCCTACCTTGAAACGTATCTTCTCCATCGCCCATTACCGCGAAGGAGTCATCGCCCAGTTCTTCTACGTGGGTGCCCAGATCATGTGCTGGACCTTCATCATCCAGTACGGTACCCGTCTGTTCATGGCCCAAGGCATGGAAGAGAAAGCTGCCGAAGTGCTGTCGCAAGAGTACAACATCATTGCCATGGTCATCTTCTGCATCAGCCGCTTTGTCTGCACCTTCATCCTGCGCTATCTGAATCCAGGTATGCTGCTGGCTATCCTGGCCATCGCCGGATGCGGCTTCACCGCCGGTGTCATCGGGTTCCAGAACATCTGGGGCATGTACTGTCTGGTAGCCGTATCGGCCTGCATGTCGCTGATGTTCCCCACCATCTACGGAATTGCCCTGAAAGGCTTGGGCGACGATGCCAAATTCGGTGCTGCCGGATTGATCATGGCCATCCTGGGCGGTTCTATCCTGCCCCCGATGCAGGCCAGCCTCATCGATATGCAGACCCTGTTCGGCATGCCGGCCGTGAACATCTCGTTCGTCCTGCCGCTGATCTGCTTCGTGGTGATTACCCTGTACGGATACCGCTCGTATCTGCGCAGCCGATAAGTACAGAAAGAACATAAGATTCTCATCGGACAACAATTCTGAGAGAATAAAGACAAAAACTCTCCCTTACGCCGGTTTCGGTATGGTTTCTTCCATTTACCGGCGCAAAGGAGAGTTTTCTTTGCAAGCCCCATTAACTTATTCCATCTTTCTCCCCCCTTCTGTTCCTAACATTTCCAAACGAGTCTGAATGTACTGCGGCATCCACTCACGTTCTCTAGACTTATCGGACCTTAGAAATCCAGTTTCAGTTGGGGGTCTTCTCCAAGCAGATTGAAAGACTTACGATGATAAGGTGTGATACCCTGTGCCCGAATAGCAGCCCGATGCTTGGGTGTGGGATAGCCCTTGTTGTGGTCCCAATCGTATTGAGGGAACTCGGCATGCAACTGCAGCATGTAGTCGTCACGGTAAGTCTTGGCCAGGATAGAGGCCGCAGCGATGGAAAGGAACTTGGCATCGCCCTTCACCACCGTCGTGTGCGGGATGTCAGGGTATTTCTTGAATCGGTTGCCGTCAATGAGCAAATGTTGGGGACGCACCTGCAAGCCATCCACCGCCCGGTGCATGGCCAGAAACGATGCGTTCAAGATATTGATGTGATCGATTTCCTCAGGAGTCACTACCCCCACCGCCCATGCCACCGCTTCACGCTCGATGACCTCGCGCAAGGCATAACGTTGCCGCTCGGTCAGCTGCTTCGAGTCGTTCAACAACTCATTGCGAAAATCGGGCGGAAGAATCACCGCCGCCGCATACACTGCTCCGGCCAAACAGCCCCGTCCGGCCTCGTCGCAGCCCGCTTCAATCCGGTCTTTCATTAAATAAGGAAGTAACATGATGCAAAACTGGTTATAAACGGCGGCAAAGATAAGGATTTTCACAAGATTTTCCTTACTTTTGCACCAACCAACCCTGAATCACCCCATGAAAAATGCCCTTCTGCTCTACATACTTTGCACCTTCTTCTGCGGTATATCCCTGGCGGCAGGCAACCGGCAACACGATGCCGAGCTGTTGATACGGAAAACCCAGGAAGCCTTATACTCCAACCCTAGCCAAGCAGGATACTATGCCGAAAAGATTATTGAACTCTTCCCTGAGGACCAACCCAATGACCTCAAGGCACAAGCCTATTATCACTACAGCCAAGCGGAAAAGTTTTTGGGCAACTTCGGCGTTGCCTTGAAACATCTGTACGACGCCCAGGAGTGCATCACCCCACAGAACTTTCCCCTGAAAGCCTACATCCATGCATTGATGGGATCGCTCTACAACAAGCTGACCGACTACAACAAAGCCATCGAGATGAACGAGAAAGCCATCTCTGCATTCAAGAGCATGGGCGACTCCCTCGCCATGGCCCACTGCTACAACGACCGCGGCATTATCCACTATTCGATGAACGAATTCCACACGGCCGAGCAGTTCCTGAAACAGGCCCTGGCCATCAACCGGAGCCAAAACAACCTGCGCGGCATTGCGGCCAACTTAAACAACCTCTGTCTGTATGAAGGAGACTTCAATGAAAAGATCCAATACATCCATGAAGCCATTTCCATCAACCGAAAACTCGACCTGCAATGGTCATTGGGGGAAAACTACAACAACATGGGAAAGCAATATTTCTATGCCCGCCAATATGACAAAGCCTTGCAGTCCTTGCAACAGGCCTATCAAGTGGCCCACGCCATCAATGCCCGCGAACTGATAGCCGACAACCACGAATACTCGTCGTGGGTGTATGAAGCCCTGGGGAAGCACCAGGAAGCCTACCAACGCCTACTGCAACTGTTCGAGCTGAACAAGGATCTGCAAAACAGCAGCAAGCTACGTATCGTGGAACAGGAAATCGCCCAAAAGCGCTACCTCAGTCAGCAGCGCAAAGCCGAACTACGGGAAAAAGCCTACGAAATCGAACTGCTGAAACGCAATGAATTCATGCTGGCAACCCTGGTCTGCTCCCTCCTGCTCATCGCCCTCATTGTCTACAAATGGTATAAGCGAAGAAAGAACATGCAATTGATGGAAGCGAGGTACAACCTGGAACAGTCGGAACACGAATTGGCCGAACTGAAGGTGAAACAACAGGAGATGAAAGTGCGCCAACAGGAAATGGAACTGCAAGCCACCCAGCAAGCGCTCAACAATAGCCAGCAAGAGGCCATCAGCTTTGCCGTGTTCCTGCAAAGCCGCAACGAGATGCTGGAAAAAATCCGCGAACAGATAAAAGATGGTTACAAGATGGAACCAGCTGCACTTCTCTTGCACTTGAAGAAGGTAAACGCCTTCATCTACCAATGCCAAAGCTGCGACAAGTCGGCCACCCCCCTCCTGCAAAATGTAGAAGAAAAAATCCAGGAATTCCTGAACCGGCTGGATAAGCAACACCCCAACCTCACACAAGGCGAACGCCACCTGGCCACCTTGCTGCTGGTGAACCTCTCGACCAAAGAGATTGCCATGCTCACCGGCAACGTACCCAAAACCGTCAACATGAACCGGTACCGCCTGCGGAAAGCTCTGGGGCTGTCAGCAGAAGAAGACCTGACCGACTACCTGCAAAGCCTGTAAGCAAGTCACCAAGAAGACTTGCAAGCCATGCAAGGCCATCCACCAGAAAGTATAGCTAGTGTAGATAGATAAAAACGCATAAACCACTATAAATCAATCTTTTCATTTTTCAATTGTAGACCAAAAACAGCTCATTTCCCCGGGTTTGTAGAATCGTTATAGGGGGTTAAAATTAGGTTATATGAGTTTGATTGCCGAATTTAGCAGAACGAAAACACAATATTAACCTTAAAAATCATTGAAATGAGCCAGAAGTTACATCTTAAAGGAACGGTCCTACTAGGGATATTCTTCCTTGCATTATTGGCGCCTGTCTGTGCTTGGGCACAAAGCATTCAGGTAAACGGTCGCGTAATCGGTACCGACAATGAGCCCATCATCGGTGCCAGTGTGGTAGAAAAAGGTACCACCAATGGTATCATCACCGACTTGGACGGAAATTTCGTACTGAACGTTTCGCCCAAGGCCTCAATCCTTATTTCTTATGTTGGCTATACTACACAAGAAGTGGCATTAAACGGTAGAACCCAACTTAAGATAACTCTGAAAGAAGATACCGAGATGTTGGAAGAAGTCGTTGTAGTAGGCTATGGTACGATGAAAAAAAGCGACATGACAGGCGCTATTTCATCGGTAGATGTGGACGATCTGGTAAAACGTACCACTACCAATCCCGCCGAAGCTCTGCAAGGCAAGATTGCCGGCGTAAACATCATGAAGTCGGGCGGTAATGCCGGTGCAGGTGTCCGCGTAAAGATCCGTGGTGTCAAGACTTTCGGCGACAACCAACCTCTGTATATCATCGACGGTTTCCCCGGTGACATCGAAAATGTCAATCCCCAAGATATCCAATCTATGGAAGTATTGAAAGACGGTGCCGCAGCAGCGATCTACGGTTCGGTAGCCGCCAACGGCGTCATCATCGTCACTACCAAAAACGGTAAGAAGGGAGACATGAAGATTGACTTCAGCGCTTATGTTAGCTTTACCGATATAGCCAAGAAGATGGAACTGCTGAACGCCGAAGAATACAAAAGCGTGCACAAGCAGATGTATCAGAACTATATGAACCAATATCCCAACGACAAGGATATCTCAATGCCTGCCTTTGTCAACAAGAATACTGGTATTGACACCGACTGGCAAGATGCCATGCTGCGCAACGGTGTGTCACAGAACTACATGTTCAGCATCCGCGGAGGTTCACAAAAAGCCCAATACTCTCTGTCATACAACCACGCTGACGAAAAAGGTATCTTCTTGGGTAACAACTTCCGTCAGGACAATGCCCGCATGAAGGTACACATGAGCAAATACATCTTTGACATTGATGCCAACCTGGCTTTCAAATTCACTGAAAGCAGACAGCCCGAATACCAACTGAAGGAAATGTACATGATTTCCCCATTGGTTCCCATCTATGACGATACCCGCGAATATGGATTCGGTCTGAGCGACTTTGACGACCTGCCCAGCAACCGCAACGTCATGGCAGACCACCACTACGAATCGTCCAACACCAAACGTTACCATACAACCGCCAATGTGGCCCTGACTTTGAACTTCACCCCTTGGCTGAATTTCAAGACCAGCTATGCCTACCGCGGCGAACACGAACGCGACGTGTACCATGCACCCGCTTATGTGGCTGACCCGAAAGCCAAGCGCGACTATCCCTACCACAGTGAAACCAGCGCTTACTGGGAAGAACACGTTTGGGAAAATGTATTGAGCTTCAACAAAGAATTTGGCAAACATAGCGTGAACGCTATTGCCGGTTCATCCATGACAGGTCGCAAGTACACTTGGAATTCAGTAGGTGTAGAAGGCAAGACTACCATACATAAAGTAGAAGATGGAAGACTGGTGACCAGCGAGGTGCCAGGCGGTTTCCTGGATCCTTACTTCTCAACCATCGGTGCCGGTAGCGGTGGTACATTCGACGGCGACGGCAGCAAGTGGAAATATACCCGCGCTTCCTTCTTCGGACGCTTGAACTACAACTACAACAACCGCTATCTGGTGCAGGCAACCATCCGTTACGACGGTTCCTCCAAATTCGGTAAGGATAACCGCTGGGGTTGCTTCCCGTCAGTCGCCCTGGGATGGCGTATCAGCGAAGAAGAATTCTTCCCGAAGAACAACCTGATCAGCAACCTGAAGTTCCGCTTAAGCTGGGGACGTTTGGGTAATGAAAATGCCTTGGGATATTACGACTTCCTGGCCTTGATCAGCACCTACAACACCATGTACCAAGGCTATGTACGCGGTAATGGCGACAACGCATGGGCCGGCAGTATTGCCCGTGGTCTGGAAAACCGCTCGTTGAAATGGGAAACTACCGACACTAAGAACATCGGATTTGACTTCGGTCTGTGGGGCAACAAGCTGACCGGTGCCTTGAACTACTACTACAACCAGACTGAAGACCTGCTGATCCGCAAAATGCTGCCGCCTTCAGCCGGTCTGAACAACCCGATCCTGAACGTAGGAAAGATCCGCAATACCGGTTTCGAATTGGAACTGAACTGGGCCGACAGCGTGAAAGACTTTGAATACAACGTCGGATTCAACCTGAGTACCACCAAGAACAAAGTTGTGGAACTGTCAGACGCCAACCAGGTGCTGCAGGGCGAAGGGCTGAAATATGGCTCGGAACACTTCCCCACCGAAACCCGAGTAGGCAAGCCCATCGGCGCATTCTACCTCTACCGCACAGACGGTATCTTCCAGAACATGCAGGAAGTGAACGCCCACGTCAACAAGGACGGCCAATTGCTGCAGCCCAATGCCCAGCCGGGTGACATCCGCTTCAAGGACCTGAACGGCAACGGCAGCATCGATGCAGGCGACAAGGAATATTGCGGCTCGGGGATCCCCCAACTGGAAGCCAACCTGAACCTGTCGTTCGCCTACAAAGGCTTCGACCTGTCACTGGTCTTCGGTAGCGCTTGGAACTTCCAACTGTACAACGGCAACAAATACCTGTACGAAGGTATGAACTCGAAGTCGAACATGATGAAGTCGACCCTGAACGCCTGGACACCGGAAAATCCGAACACCAACGTGCCGCGTGCCGTTTACCAAGACCCCAACGGCAACATGAAGGAATCCGACCGATTCCTGGAAGACGGCGACTTTGTCCGCCTGCGCCAAGCACAGCTGGGTTACACCCTGCCTTCCTCACTGATGAAACAGCTGTACATCGAAAAACTGCGTTTCTATGTGAGCGGTGAAAACCTGTTCACCATCACAGGCTATGACGGTATCGACCCCGAATTCTCACGCAGCAACGTACTGAATACCGGTATCGACAACCTGATTTACCCGTTCACCCGTTCATTTACCGTGGGTGCACAACTTACATTCTAACCCTTAAAGAAACAAGACATGAAAAAATTTGCCTATATAGCCAGCATCTGCCTAGCTAGCCTGCTCGGCGCTTGCGACGATTACTTGACGGTCGAATCACCCGACCAGTTGACTTCGGAAAACTTCTGGCGTGACCAAACAGATGCTGAAGCCGGATTGGCTGCTACCTATTCGCAGCTCTACCTGATGACCTACTCCAGCGACATGTGGTCTTTCCCCGAAGTGAAGTGGCCCGTAGAAGCCTACCGAGAAGACATCATTCAAATGGGTAGTGACGCGCTGAACTACCCCAACTGGGTGGAACTGAGCAACTACACCTATACCAATGGTAACTCGCAATTTTCTACCTACTGGGAATGCTATTACAAAGGAATCAGCTTTGCCAACCAGGTCATCGAAAAGACTGCCGGAACACCCGAAGCAACCCTGGATGCCGCTACCCGCGAAATGCTGATCAACGAAGGTCATTTCATGAGAGCCTACTACCACATGCAGCTTTTGCTGAACTGGAAAGAAATCATTCTGCGTGACAAATACATCACCGATCCGTCTGAACTGAGCAAGCCGCTTTCCAGCCGTACGGACACTTGGAACTTGATTATCGAAGACCTGAAAAAAGCGACCAACCTACCGGCGACTCGCGATGCCGACAACGTAGGACGCGCTACCCGAGGAGCTGCCTATGCCTATCTGGGCTTCGCTTACCTGACTCGTGCCTATGAAGAACCGGATCAGAAGGACGCCTACCTGTCCCAAGCCCTCGAAGCCCTCAACCAGGTACAGGGTTACTCACTGGTGAAAGACTTCAGTTCCATGTTCTGTGGCGACAACAAGAACAGTTCGGAATCCATCTTCGAAATCCAGTTCTCGATGAGCTCAGCCAACGGCGCCAGCTATCGTACTCAATTCCATCGTTGGATTGGCGTAACCGAACTGTGGGGATGGGATGAAATCCTGCCTAGCCAGACCCTGATCAACGAATACAAGAAAGAAGGGGAAACCGCTACAACCGGCCGCTACGACTCGCGCATGTATGCCACCCTGTTCTTCAACTGCGACTACTACAACGACAACAGTGGCCGTGTGTATGGCTACAACTATACCGATTGGTTCGACAACCACGAACGGGTAGCCTTCCGCAAGTTCTTGCCCTCTACCTACGAAGGACTGGAACAGAACTATGCTGCTATCAATGTGCCACTAATGCGCTATGCTAACGTACTTCTGATGAAGGCGGAAGTATTGAACGAACAAGGACATCCCGAACAAGCCATTCCGTTGATCAACGAAGTCAGAGATGTACACGGTGACATGCCGCCGATGAGCGGTACCAGCCAGGCCGATGTCCGTGCCCAGATTGAACATGAGCGTATGTTGGAATTCCCGTTGGAAAACTACCGTTGGTACGACTTACGCCGTTGGGGCAAACTGACAGAAGCCTTGAACGCAGCGGGCAGAACTGGTTTCAACGAAGCCGAAAACGCTTTCTATCCGGTTCCTTTGACAGAACTGAATGCGAATGATGCACTTTAAGTCAGACTATTGTTTTTAGGTTAGATATAGTTAGACAGCAAGGTGGCTTTTGCCTCGGCAAAGCCGCCTTGCATTTTTAAAATTAACGTATCTTTGCCGACTCATTCAAAAAACGGTTTATTTATGTTTACGATTATTGGAATCATGCTCACGGGGATGCTCCTCGGTTACCTGCTCCGCAAACAATCGCTGTCAGGTATTGCCCGGATCATCACTGTACTCATCTGGCTCTTGCTCTTCCTGCTTGGAATCGATGTAGGAGGTAATGAAAAAATCATCAACGGACTGCACACCCTGGGTCTGGAAGCGCTGATCATCACCTTGGCAGCCATCCTTGGCAGTGTCATTGCAGCCTGGGGATTGTGGTATCTGCTGTACCGACGTCATCGAAAGGAGGGAGCCGCATGAAAGGGAGCCTCATCATCATCGGTTTCTTCGTACTGGGTACCCTCTGCGGTGC
>AMCI01008559.1_pt1 | contig 22007 bp, 23 predicted proteins | sample 419838 | NCBI WGS metagenome assembly AMCI01 (sample SAMN01090643, study PRJNA158313) | gut metagenome
AGCGTAACACCGAGAATTTACAGAAACGGCAACGGTCAGGAAATACTATAAAAACTAAAATAGTACTTATATGATAAACACTTTATATTAAGCTTTCAAAATATGTGTTTTCGGTGTAAGCACTTAAGAAATACCACTATTGCACCCCACTATAATAAAAGCGTAATTTGCACCATCCAACCAGAGAACCAGGTAACAATTGCACAGTACAAAATAAAAGCTATCGAAGAACGCACCAGGAAAGGCACCAAAAGCCAGGCAAAAGGCCACACTATTTAGGGAGTTGTGCAAATGTTGCGCAAGTGATAAAACAAAAAAAGCATAAACGACTATATTTAGTCATTTACGCTTTTTTATTGTTGGACTACCAGGATTCGAACCTAGACAAACAGAACCAAAACCTGTTGTGCTGCCATTACACCATAGTCCAAACTTATCACGCTTTCTCTTAAAAAGCGGTGCAAAGATAGGGGTTTGTTTTCAAATCTCCAAACTTTGCACCTTTTTTTTTCTATTTAATCTTATTTTTTGCGTTTTTATTTTGCAATCAATAAAAAATAGTTCTTTTTACCGCGTTGAACAAGCAAGTATTTCTCATCCAGCAAATCGGCTGTAGTCACCACCTGGTCGAAAGCAGTCAGTTTTTCCTTATTCAGCGAAACGCCACCACCTTGTACCATCTTACGCATTTCACCCTTAGATGTAAATACAGCTGCCTGGTCTACAAACAAATCAACAGCCTTCACACCTGCTACAAGCGCGTCACGAGAGATTTCAAATTGAGGAACGCCTTCGAACACAGCCAGCAGAGTGTCTTCATCCAGTTTGCGCAAAGCCTCAGAAGTGGCGTTGCCAAAAAGAATATTAGAAGCATCTACAGCAGCATTATAATCTTCTTCAGAGTGAACCATCACGGTCACTTCCTTCGCCAGACGTTTCTGCAGCACACGCAAATGAGGTGCAGCCTGGTGTTCGGCAATCAATGCCTCGATTTCTTCTTTCTCGATAGAAGTAAAAATCTTGATATAACGTTCTGCATCCGCATCACTTACATTGAGCCAGAACTGATAGAACTTATAAGGTGATGTATAACGAGGATCCAGCCAAATGTTGCCCGATTCTGTCTTACCAAACTTACCGCCATCGGCTTTCGTAATCAGCGGACAAGTCAAAGCAAATACTTCTCCCCCATTGGTGCGACGAATCAGTTCAGCTCCGGTAGTAATGTTACCCCATTGATCGGAACCACCCATCTGCAATTTACAGCCCTTTGTTTCATACAGATGAAGAAAGTCGTATCCCTGAAGCAACTGATAAGTAAACTCAGTGAAAGAAAGACCGTCACGCGCTTCGCCGTTCAGACGACGCTTCACAGAGTCCTTAGCCATCATATAGTTCACCGTAATATGCTTACCTACTTCACGGACAAAATCAAGGAAAGTAAAGTCTTTCATCCAATCGTAGTTGTTCACCAGTTCAGCGCGGTTAGGCACATCCGATTCGAAGTCGAGGAACTTAGCCAACTGTTTCTTGATACAAGCCTGATTGTGACGCAGCGTCTCCTCATCAAGCAGGTTGCGTTCTGCCGACTTGCCAGAAGGGTCACCAATCATACCGGTAGCGCCACCAATCAATGCCAAAGGTTTATGTCCGCAGCGTTGGAAGTGACGGAGAATCATCACTCCACAAAGGTGACCAATGTGTAGCGAATCGGCTGTGGGGTCGATGCCCAGATAGGCTGTCACTTGTTCTTTGCTCAACAACTCTTCCGTTCCCGGCATCATGTCCTGCAACATGCCACGCCATCTCAATTCTTCTACAAAATTCATCGTATTACTCTTTAATTATTAGGTTTTTATTCTATATTTTCTATGAGAAAGGGCAAAAGTACGACTCTTTCTCGGAAGATACAACTCTTAGGTCGTAAAAATCATAAAAGAGAAAAAGAGCCGGCGGACGTTCTGCCAAAGGATTGTCCGAATTTCATCCTCTCCCACTCCACGCACATCAGCGGCCCGCTGCACCAGCACATCAATGCCGCATGCACTCTCATCGGTTTCCAACAATAAGCGGTCGACAGGAATCATACGCATAGCATCAGCCGAATAATGTTCGCCCAACGATAAATAAAACCCCTGCTGAAGCAACTGTACAGCCTGCTGTGGCTTTCCACGAAACCCGTGCCATATCCAAGGCTGCTGAGGACGTAGTTGCTTACGCACCGCCAGCAATTCGTCCATTGCCTTGACACAATGAATCACCAGCGGAAGCCGGTAACGCTCAGACAAAGCCACCTGCGCTCTGAAAGCACGCAACTGAAGAGTCATAGGAACAGTAACCAACCGGTCCAGTCCCCCCTCACCTACAGCCACTACCTGCCGACAAGCCAGGAGCCTTTCAAGCATGTTCAGCTGCCCGTCCACCGCTTCCTCCTGCAGATACCACGGATGCAGTCCAACCGAATACCATCCGCGCCCCAAAGCAGCGGCAGCTTCGTTCACATGCAAACTCCGTATCGCCCCACCCTGCTCACAGTTCTCCCTGTGATGCGTGTGTATATCTATCAGATAAAAATCAGCATTGGTCAGATTCATGCCACAATCAGATATATAAAAAAATTACGGCACTGGGTCGTAACCCGAGCCGCCCCAAGGATGGCAGCGCAAAATGCGCCGAATAGCGAGATAAAGCCCCTTTACAGGCCCATATTTCTTGATTGCTTCCACCGCATAAGCCGAACACGTGGGTGTAAACCGACACGACGGAGGTGTCAGCGGTGATATGCAAGTCCGATAAAAGTAAATGGGAATCAGCAGAAGCAATTCAAACGTCTTTCTGATAAAAGAAATCATAAAGGGAGTTTTTCAGAGATGCGTTGAAGCGCTATTTTCATCTTCTCTTCCAGTTCAGCCGACGAAGTGAGTTCGTCCGACAAATAGATAAAAGCAACAGCCAGATGCTGATTGCAACGCAACAGTTCATCCGTCAAAAGCTGCTTGTTTTTCCGGTAAGCCTCCCGTATCTGGCGTTTCACCCGATTGCGTTTCACCGCCCGCTTAAAACGGCGTTTCGAAACACTGACAAGGATAGAAGCAGGCACTTCACTTTGCTCCACAGGCATATATACAACACGCATCGGGAAGATAGAGAACGATTTGGATACCCCTCCTTCAAACATCTTTCCGATCCGTGTTTCACTCTTCAGCCTTTCGGCTTTACACAAAGTATATAGCCCCACTTTGTAATTTTTACTTATTATTGTCTTTGATAAACATGTCCAACGCAGCTGTCATAGATGGAGCCTGTACAGTAGGTGCTTCCAAATCCAGACGCAATCCAGCATCACGTACAGCCTGTGCTGTAGTTGAACCGAATGTTCCGATTTTAATGTCTTTCTGTTCAAAATCGGGAAAATTCTTCTTCAAAGAAGAAACACCCGCCGGACTGAAGAACACCAACATGTCATAATCAAAATCTTCGGCTTTAAATTCATTGCTCACCGTGCGATACATCACACCTTCCGTGTGCTGAATACCATTCTTATCGAGCAGGTTCTTCACATCATCATTGTGTACGTCCGACATCGGTACAAAATACTTCTCAGTCTTGTGCTTCAAGATAAAAGGAATCAAATCCTCAATCTTACCGGTAGCACCAAAGAATATTTTACGTTTGCGATATTGCACATACTTTTGAATATACAAGGCCACAGTTTCTGTTACACAGAAATACTTCATCGTTTCAGGAATCGTAACACGAAGTTCTGTACACAAAGTAAAGAAGTGGTCAATAGCATGACGCGAAGTGAATATAACGGCCGTATGGTCGAGGATTGAAATCTTCTGTTGACGGAATTCCTTCGCAGAAAGACTTTCCACCTTGATGAATGGTCGGAAATCTATTGTTACGCCATATTTTTCTGCTATGTCGTAATAGGGAGATTTCTCTGACGCAGGCTTGGGCTGCGACACTAAAACTTTTTTTAATTTTCAACGTCCTAAATTTTTAATAGCAAAATACTGTTTATTAGAGTCATGCCTCGATAAAGCAACAGACAAGGCACAATTTCAAGGGCGCAAAAGTACACAATTAAAGGGAAAATTTGGTCAAATTGATGTAAAAAAAGCTTTACCCACTTATAAAACATCAATATTTTAGAGAATATTAGAATAATAATACCAATTATAATCAAATTTGTGGGACTCAAATCAAAATAAATCAAAAAAAGAACAAACGGAAAAAGAGCAAATCCCACGTAATATATAAGTGCTGAATAAGATTCCAACCACATGCTTGCTTTGTTTTTGTCAAAAAATATCCATCCTATAAACATATAAACAAGCCATTTTAGAAGGAAATATCCCAAACAAGATCCAATGTAAATGCCTAGTAGCAATAAAGGAGATACCCGGCTCATCAACTGGGGCACACTGTCGTAAAAGTGATTAAACAACACAATGCCCGACAACACACAAGTCTGCAGCACCAGCACCAGCAGATAACGCATATCGGCTGCTGTAGAAGTGTCAAAAATGCTGGCACGTTCCCGCTGAAGCATAAAATCTTTCACCTGCTGTGACAAGAAGCGTTTTCCGCGAGAAAGAGCAATGGATGTAAGAAAAAAACAAGCCAACAATGTAAGTGCAATTGCATCATCCATGGCCGGAGAATAGGGGATAGGCACCCCTTCAACACCAAACGCTCCAGCTCCGAAATCCGATTGAAGCAACAAGCTGTCGGGACAATAGGTCTTCTCTGCAAAGCTGCACATCAAACTATCCGCCCCTAAAAAATACAAAGCATTCATCATATAGCGGCAAATTTACGAATCGAAACATCCCAAATAGGAGTAGAGTATACCAATTTCACCGCCTCCTCAGGCGTAAAAGCCACTTTCCATATCTCCTTGTGCTGGCGACGCATAAATTTGTCTTCAATGGCCTTTTCGAGCATTTGAAGCAAAGGATTGAAGAATCCGTCAACATTGAGTATCACAATGGGGTTGAGATACAACCCCAGTTGTTTCCAAGTAATAATCTCCAACAGTTCTTCCAACGTACCACAACCGCCAGGCAAAGCAATGACAGCGTCACTCAAGTTAGCCATCTTCTGCTTGCGTTCGTGCATAGAATCGACCTCTATCAGTTCTGTCAACCCTGTATGATGCCAGTTTTGCTCCACCATAAAACGAGGAATAACCCCTGTCACCTGGCCGCCATGCTGTAACACGGCATCAGCCACCGAACGCATCAATCCGATACTTCCTGCACCATTGACCAACCGAATCTGATGTTCGGCCAGCAAACATCCGAGTTTTTCGGCTGCCTGAAAATAAACTGCATCTACTTGCGTGCTGGAAGCACTATACACACATACGGATTTTATCTGATTCATCGTTTCTTATTTTTATTTGAGTTACAAAAATACGGTAAATCTCGCAAACGGACATTGATTTTCATACAATAAAACTAAAAGAAGGCCCTTGAAACAAGTCAGGCTGTTTCAAAAGATATTTTTGAAACAGCCTGGAATATGGATTCAAATAATGTGTCGGAAGCGACTCATTCATATATTTACAAACCGAAAGCAGCTTTGATTTTGTCTACATAATCCAGTTTTTCCCATGTAAACAATTCCACTTCCAATGTTTTATCGCCTTCATAACGAGAGTGATATGTTTTCTTCACCACCTGCGGTTCACGTCCCATGTGACCATAAGCAGCCGTTTCCTGGTAAATCGGATTGCGGAGTTTCAAACGCTCTTCAATAGACTTCGGACGAAGGTCGAACAACTGGTCGATGACGCGTGCAATCTCACCATCGGTCATATTGACATGCGAACGGCCATAGGTATCAACGAAGATATTGATAGGACGAGCCACACCTATAGCATAGCTCACCTGAACAAGCATTTCATCAGCTACACCAGCAGCTACCATGTTCTTGGCAATGTGACGAGCGGCATACGCTGCACTGCGGTCCACCTTACTGGGATCTTTGCCCGAAAATGCACCACCTCCGTGAGCCCCCTTACCACCATACGTATCCACAATAATCTTACGGCCGGTGAGACCTGTATCTCCGTGAGGACCGCCAATTACAAACTTACCCGTAGGATTCACATGATAAACAATCTGATCATTGAACAGGGCCAACACCTTATCATGATGAATAGAAGCAATCACACGAGGCATCAGGATTTCAATCACATCCCGACGGATGATAGCCAGCATTTCCTCGTCTGCTTTCTGTTGAGCCTCTACTGAGTCATTTTCCGGCTGAATAAAGGCATCGTGCTGTGTAGAAACCACAATCGTATCGATGCGTACAGGAGTACCGTTATCATCATATTCAATCGTCACCTGACTCTTCGCATCCGGACGCAAATAAGTCATCACCTTTCCTTCGCGTCGAATATCAGCCAGCACCAGCAAAATGCGGTGAGCCAAATCAAGCGAAAGCGGCATATAGTTTTCAGTTTCATTGGTAGCATAGCCAAACATCATACCCTGATCGCCGGCACCCTGTTCCATCGGATCCTGGCGTTCCACACCGCGGTTGATATCAGGACTCTGCTCATGAATGGCCGAGAGCACACCACAAGAGTTGCTTTCGAACATATACTCGCCCTTAGTGTAACCGATTTTCTTAATCACCTCGCGAGCAATGAGTTGCAAATCCACATAGGCTTTTGTTTTCACTTCACCCGCCAGTACCACCTGTCCGGTAGTTACCAGTGTTTCGCAAGCTACTTTCGAACTGGGGTCATACGCCAACAGTTTGTCAAGCACGGCATCCGATATTTGATCGGCTACCTTATCGGGGTGTCCTTCCGACACCGATTCGGATGTAAATAAGTATCCCATCTTTCTTTTAATTAATTGGTTATTGGAAAATTGAGAATGAAAGGAGGGCGGGGAAGAGGTAGATGAGCTAAGACGTTGCCTCAAGGGCTTCAAAATACGTGTTTTAGCATTTTTTTCCGTGGTTGCAAGCTACTCAAATCTGTCCACACTTTCATTTCGGATACAAAGATAGCGAGAAGGAATGAAACTACGGCAATCCAGAAGCTATTTAACACTAAATTAAAGTTCTTTCGTTTCGATTTCTGCCTTTTTCCAGACCCACATATCACAAGAAATCAATCTACTTTTAATTCAGCGAGCAATTCGCTCATCGTCCGGTGCAGAAGCGGATGAAGCACATCGGGTGCTATTTCAGCCATCGGACGCATAACAAAGTCGCGCTGAGCCATCAAAGGGTGGGGGAGTGTCAGTGCCACACCCGAAGGAGAAACCTCCTCCAATACACAATCGTCATACAGCAGTATATCAATATCGATAAAACGGTCGCTATACACCCCACCTACCGACTTAGCGGTTCTGCCCAATTCGCGCTCTATCTGCTGCGTTTTACGAAGCACTTCCCACGGAGAATCAGCCGTTTCCACGCAGACAGCCGCATTCAGAAAATGGTTGTCGGAATGAAATCCCCATGGATCCGTAACATAAAAAGCAGACAGGGAAATCACGTTCCCTATCTGCTCCTCTATTTTCTGCACAGCCTCCCGAAGATTTCGTTCCTTCTCCCCGAGATTCGTGCCCAATCCCAAATACACTGTTGCCATCAGTCTACAATCAACATAGCATCCCCGTACGTACCAAACCGGTAGCCTTCTTTCAATGCTACATTATAAGCCTCCATCACCTGCTCATAACCGCCAAAAGCAGCCACAATCATCAACAGGGTAGAGAGAGGCATGTGGAAATTGGAAATCATCGCATCGGCTACGGTAAAATCGTAAGGAGGGAAAATGAACTTGTTGGTCCAGCCTTCAAACTCTTTCAAATGTCCGTCGGTGCTGACAGCAGTTTCAATGGCACGCATCACCGTAGTACCCACTGCACACACCTTGCTTCCTCTGTCCTTTGCACGATTGACCATATTGACTGCATCCGTATCTACAAACATCTGTTCAGAATCCATCTTATGCTTGGTCAAGTCTTCCACATCAATATCACGGAAATTGCCCAACCCCGCATGCAGCGTAATATAAGCAAAGTCTACTCCCTTGATTTCCATACGTTTCATCAGCTCACGGCTAAAGTGCAAACTGGCAGTAGGAGCCGTCACCGCTCCTTCATTCTTAGCGAAGATAGACTGAAAGCGTTCTGCATCTTCGGGTTCCACCGGACGATTGATAATGGTATGAGGCAGGGGAGTTTCTCCTAATTCATACAACGCCTTCTTAAATTCATCGTGCGGTCCGTCATAAAGGAAGCGAAGCGTACGTCCACGAGAAGTGGTGTTATCGATGACTTCAGCTACCATCGAATCATCGGGTCCAAAATACAACTTGTTGCCGATGCGGATTTTACGTGCAGGATCCACCAGTACATCCCACAAACGAAGTTCTTCATTCAGTTCGCGCAACAAGAACACTTCGATACGTGCACCGGTCTTTTCCTTGTTACCATACAAGCGAGCAGGGAATACCTTGGTATCATTGAATACAAACACATCCTTATCATCAAAGTAATCGAGCACTTCCTTAAAAATCTTGTGTTCTATTTCCCCTGTTTTACGATGCAACACCATCAAACGAGACTCGTCCCGATATTTCACAGGATGCAGAGCTATCTTATCCTCTGGCAACTTAAACTTGAATTGTGATAACTTCATATCTTTTCTATTTTTGGCTAATAAATTCTTATTCTTCTACTTCCACTTCCTGCTGGTCTATCCACTCCTTGAAATGCATAGGATCCATGCAGTCTTCCAGACGCACTTCGCCCACCCGTGTGCGGATAAGCGCTGTGAGATGAGCACCGCTGTGCAATGCTTTACCTATATCGCGTGCCAACGCACGAATATAAGTTCCTTTGCTACACACCACCCGAATCTGAATCATCGGTTCGGGCACATCCAACTTACATTCCAGCAGTTCGATTTCATCAATCACCAACTGCTTGGCCTTCAGTTCCACTTCTTCACCTTTACGTGCCAATTCATAAGCGCGCTTCCCTTCTACCATGCAGGCCGAAAAAGCAGGCGGAACCTGCTCAATAGTGCCGACAAACTGTCGCAGCACCTCTTCCACCATCTCCCGTGTGATGTGTTCGGTAGGGTAGGTAGCATCTATCTCGTGCTCCAAATCGTACGAGGGAGTGGTAGCCCCCAAACGTAGCGTAGCCACATATTCCTTCGTATGATACTGAAACTCTTCAATTCGTTTGGTAGCCTTGCCCGTACACACAATCATCACCCCTGTAGCCAGCGGATCGAGCGTGCCGGCATGGCCCACCTTCAATTTCTTTACTCCCATTCTCCGGCAAATGTGGTAGCGCACATACCCCACCACCTTGAAAGAAGTCCACCCCAGTGGTTTATTAAAATAAAGTACTTCTCCTGTCTTAAAATTCATCCTCTACGTTTTTCTTAGTTCCTCTTCCCCACAGGTATTTACATGATTTCCAACGAATGTCCGGTAAACAACATCAGCAAGATAGCACCTCCCACAACGATGCGATACCAACCAAAAGCCTTGAAACCATATTTCGTAACAAAACTGATGAAAAACTTAATGGCCAGCAACGCCACGATAAAAGCCACTACATTACCGATAATCAACGCAGAAAGATTATTCATTATGATTTCGGATCCACCGTCGAGAAACAGTTTCAACATTTTATAGGCCGTAGCAGCAAACATCGTAGGTACAGCCAGGAAGAAAGAAAATTCGGCAGCCTCCTTGCGGGTCAGTTTTTGAACCATACCACCGATAATGGTAGCCATAGATCGAGATACTCCCGGAATCATGGCAATACACTGAAACAGACCGATATTGAAGGCCCGCTTCTCAGTCAACACCGTGTCTTCGCTACCTTTATTGAAAATACGGTCGCAGAAAAGCATAAACACACCACCTACCACAAGCATAACAGCCACTACTTCCACACTTTCGAGCAAGGCATCAATCTTGTCGCTGAACAAGAAACCGAGAATCGCTGCAGGAATAAAAGCTACCAGCAACTTCCAGTAAAAATCGAACTTATGCAGAAAGCGCTTTAAAGCCGAAGCACCTTGAGGAGCCGGCGTATGATTCAACAGAAAAAAACGCTTCCAATACAAGCATACCACCGACAAGATGGCGCCAAACTGAATAATCACAGTGAAAGCTTTCACAAAATCTGTACTCTGTACTCCAAGCAGATTCTGCGTGATAATCATGTGTCCTGTAGAAGATACCGGCAAGAATTCAGTCAGTCCTTCCACAATAGCGATTACAATCGCCTCAAATGTAGTCATATCCCCCATAATCAGGTCTTTTCTATCTATAATTAGTTAATAAAATTGTGAATACTACTTTTCCTCCTCTGCATCTACCTTATTGTCTTTCGGCTTGCGAAGCACGGCATAAATCATCGACAAAAAACCCATCAGACACACTACGGGAGCCACCTTGATTCTGCGCACACTAAAAATATCGGGTTCAAAAGCCGTTTCAGACGACGTCGGACCGGCCATCAGTAGGAAACCGATGATGACCACCGCCATTCCAATGGCCAGTAAGATAAAATTCATTTTATCAAAGGCAAATTTCTGCTTGTCAGACATAATTTCTTCGTTTAAAAATTAAATATAATAAAGACTATTAGCCTTCATTCTCAAATACTTGTTCATTGAGAAATAGGCACAAAGCCACGTAATGACAATACCAAACACCAGCACACTGGCACATACCAGCAGCATCACTTCGGGCGTAATAACCCGTAAAAGTTCCGGCTCGTAGGTCACTGCCCAATAGGCTGTGCCCATCAACACCGCATCGGCTATCGTTGCCGCCAGCACGCCGCTCCACACATTCTTACGCAGAAACGGACCACGGATAAATCCCCAGCTTGCCCCCACCAATTTCATGGTGTGAATTAAGAAACGCTGAGAATAAATAGCCAGCCGGATGGTGTTGTTGATCAACGCAAAAGAAATAAACGTAAGCACCACCGCCAGTGCGAGCAACGCCAAACTGATGTTGCGTATATTATCGTTTACAGCATCAATCAACTCCTTCCGGTAGAGAACATCCTGTATGTTCGATTCCCTTCGGATAAGTTTCTCAATCATCGCAATGCTGTCCGAATTGGCATAATCCGACCGGAGCTTGACTTCGATAGAAGCAGAAAAAGGATTATAACCTAGAAAATCCTTCGGGTTCGTTCCCATCGCTTCTGCCTGCTCTTGCAATGCCCGTTTTTTCGAAATATATTCCGACTCCTTGACAAACGGCTCCTGATTGAGTTTCTTCTGCAATTTCAAGATGCTGGCCTCCTTCATGTCATCGCTGATAAGAATGGAAAAACTTATGTTTTCACGCACGTACACGGAGAGATTGTGTGCAGAAAGCACAAAGAAAACCACCAATCCCAGCAACAGCAACACCAAAGTGGTACTGATGCTCGATGTGATAAACTGCATATCGAAAACCGAACCGGCTCTATGTCTGTTTTTACTTCCCATAAGCCTTATCTTTTTTACGGAATACATAAATCATCGAACTGCTACGTTCTTTGTGTCCCAATGCGCTGAACCATGCCAATGTACCGGCATACATTCCCTTGAGAAAACTAAACGAAGAGCCCCGGTATTTTTCACTGAGCATTGATACATAAAAAGCATCCATCGGCATGGGATGACGCTCTGCCATGATAAACCCATGACGGGAAGCCAACTGCTGCATCGTGACAGGCGTAAAATGCCAAAGATGACGGGGCACATCATAAGCTGCCCAAAAGTCACCATAACGCTCTGCATCATAAGAAGAACAGTTGGGTACTGCCACAATAAGTACTCCCTTCTCGGTGAGCAACTGCAACAAACGTTGCCACACGGCATCCAAATGCTCTAGATGCTCCATGACATGCCATAGAGTAACGACATCATAACTTCCAGAAGGCAAAGTATACAATGCTGTATCCGATTTCACATCCAAGTCGAAATGCTCCTTAGCAAACACACGAGCCTGCGCATTTTTTTCAATCGCATCGACCTCCCAGCCCCGCTGCATCATGGTATCAGCGAAATAGCCGGTGCCCGCACCTATGTCGAGCAAACGCCCCGTCTTGCGGTGTGCTTCCTTAACCACCAAACGCGCCTTGCGTCCTAACATATAAGCACGAACCACATGATAAAGGGAATTTACTACACCTTTGCGTGTATCGGAGTGAGAAATGTAGTCGGGAGTCTCATAATACTTGCCTATTTCGGCCTCTACAGGTGCTCCTTGTGTGAATATAAAGCCACAGTCCTCACACGAAACCAGTTCAAACTGTTCGCCCGAAGCATAAAAATCTGTACAAGTTCTAGTGTGCTTCAAGTGCGTACAGCCACACACCGGACAAGCATTTATAATGAGTTTCTTCATCAATTAACAAGCAAAAAACGGGTATTAACATGCAAAAAACAGGCTATCCTATTGATAAGGCAACATTATACCCTAATTTGGTGCAAAGTAACAAATAAAATACGACCTATAGGGCTTTTATTAAGGACTTTTAATAGTAAAAGCCCTTGATAGCCATTTTCTACAGCAAATACCCTTCGATAAAATTACCTCACAGTCACTTCATCGATAAAAAAAACTGAAAACTTGCCCATTCCGTAGTGCTCATACATACCTAAATACCGGTTACTTCCATTTAATAAAACAAACCTTCAGCAGCTGCTTTCTCAGAACAACACACTGTTATAGCATTCCTTTGGCTTTTCAATCCTATTCCAGTACATAGCTATTCGTCCCATTGACGAATAGCTATGTACCCCCCCTTCAACAGAAAAAGAATCCAATGTCCTGTCTGATGCAGAAAATCAATCTCCATCTCACACACATCCTTCACCTCCCCCGTTGAGCATGTCGTTTTAGCAAGAAACCAACGAATCGTAAAATCACAAACGCTTGCTACTGCCCCACAGTACACCCTCCATCAGTTTGATATACTGACTAAAGTTTCAATTTTTTTTTGAATCTACCTGCAGAACACTTACACAAGGATTCACCATTTTTTATTCCACTTCCTCTCCCTTGAGAGTAGCCGAACTAGCTTCAGTGATGCGCACACGCACAAAATCACCCGTATGATGAGTACCCCGATTGAACACAACTACGCGATTCTGTTCAGTCCGGCCGAAAAACTGGTCCTTCGAACGTTTAGACACCCCTTCCACCAGCACTTCATAGGTCTTACCAATGCAACGCTGATTAGCTTCTGCCGACAGACGATTCTGTAAGGCGATAATTTCATTCAGACGACGGACCTTCACCTCTTCAGGAATGTCATCTACCAAATGCTTAGATGCATATGTGCCCGGACGTTCAGAGTATTTAAACATAAAAGCTGCATCATAAGCACATTCCTCCATCAGCGAAAGAGAAAGCGCATGATCTTCCTCCGTTTCCGAATGAAAACCAGAGAAAATGTCGGTAGTCAAACCGCAATCAGGAATGATGCGACGTATGGCAGCCACCCGCTCCAAATACCACTCTCGGGTATACTTGCGGTTCATGAGTTTTAAAATACGTGAACTTCCGCTTTGTACAGGCAAATGAATATGTTTGCACACATTGGGCACTTGAGCAATTACTTCCAGTGTTTCATCACTCATATCCTTGGGATGAGAAGTCGTAAACCGCACACGCATACCAGGAGCAGCCTCCGCCACCATGCGAAGCAGCATCGGGAAGGTCACCACCTCTCCATCGGACTTTTCAAAACGATAAGAATTGACATTTTGCCCCAAAAGTGTCACCTCCTTATACCCTTTTGCCACAAGATCGGCCACCTCATTAAGAATGCTCTCTACATCACGGCTGCGTTCGCGTCCGCGAGTATAAGGTACGATACAATACGTACAGAAGTTGTTGCATCCACGCATGATGGATACAAATCCGGAAATGCGATTGCCGCAGATACGCAAAGGAATCACATCACGATAAGTCTCAGTCGTAGACAATTCCACATTGATGGCCTTTTCACCCGCCTCTACGGTAGCCATCAAGTCGGGCAGAGAAAGATAGGCATCCGGCCCTACTACAATGTCCACATGATGATTCACAATTAAATCATCTTTCACCCGCTCGGCCATACAGCCCAGCACCCCCACAATGAGATGTTTTTTCTTTTTTTTCATCGAATGGAAAAATTCCAAACGGTTGAAAATTTTCTGTTCTGCATTTTCGCGGATAGAACAAGTGTTTAAAAATACAGCATCTGCCTCTTCGAGCGTTTCGGTCACTGAATAGCCGGCCGTTTTCATCACCGAAGCAATCACCTCACTGTCGGCCACATTCATCTGGCAGCCGTAAGTCTCGATAAACAACTTCTTGTTGCCATCCAACTCTTCAGTTGCGGATTTAAAGTCCGCTCCTGTCAATTCCTTCATAAAAATACCAATTTTAATTTACTAATATATAATAATTGGAAACACTAAGATGCACTTCCGGCACTAAGATACATACAATCTGCTTACCTAAAAATCAATCAACGTATTTTAATTTATAAATTATGTTAATGTAATGGATGTTTTATATTCAAATTATTGCATTTTTTAAATTTATTTTTCATTTTTGTGATATGAAAGAAACATTAGATTTTTTCATAGTTAAGGTTTAGGTTAAAAAGAATTAGGGCAACTGTGAAGTTGCCCTTTTTTTTTCACAAAAATAGCAGAAAATCGATTTTATGTGTATCTTTGGCAGGTAAGAAAATAAAAATGCAGCATTATGGACCTGAAACTATTTTTGATAATGGCTGTGATTCTCATAGGAATCTTCAAAGAAGTAAAAAAAGTCAGCAAGTCGAGTCAAACTGGCAACTCATCGCCCGATTTTCCCAACCCGTTGCCCGATGCCACGGAAGAATCTCCTATGCCCGAAGCTTGGAACTTACCCAAGCCGTTTGAGCAGGTTCCCATGCCCACTCCGAAAAGAACTACCCCAAAAGCCTTTCCGGCCGACACTGAAACAGAATATCCTGTCTTTCAGCGAAGAAAAAATAAAAAGAACCGTGCACAGCATGCCATGTCACAGAAGGACAATCCGCAGACGGTACACCAACCCCTTGCGCCGCCTACAGAAATACCAGCAACTACAAAAACAGAAACAGAAACAGCCGGCTACGAAGAAGACTTCCAGATTCGCTCAGCCGAAGAAGCTAGAAAAGCTATTATCTGGGGAGAAATTCTTCAGCGGAAATACTAAAACCACTTTATTATAGGCAGACTATTGCAACAATAGCAGCCGTTTTTTTAGAACCTCTAATTTTATAACACTATGTCACTAAACCACATCACAGCAGCGGAAGCTGCCAGCCTCATTAAACACGGCTACAACATCGGTCTGAGTGGTTTTACTCCAGCAGGAACAGCCAAGGCCGTTACTGCTGAACTGGCCAAAATTGCCGAAGCAGAACATGCCAAAGGAAATCCTTTTCAAATTGGTATTTTTACCGGCGCATCTACCGGTGATTCCTGCGACGGAGTCCTGTCAAGAGCCAAGGCCATCCGCTATCGCGCTCCATACACCACCAATCCCGACTTTCGCAAGGCGGTGAACAACGGAGAGATAGCCTACAACGATATCCATCTTTCACAAATGGCTCAAGAAGTGCGCTATGGTTTTATGGGAAAAGTGAATGTGGCCATCATCGAAGCATGTGAAGTGACCTCCGATGGAAAAATCTATCTGACAGCAGCAGGAGGAATTTCTCCCACCATCTGCCGGCTAGCAGACCACATCATCATAGAGTTGAACAGTGCACACAACCGCTCAGCCATGGGACTACACGATATATACGAACCTCTTGACCCGCCATACCGCCGCGAGATTCCCATTTATAAGGCAAGCGACCGTATCGGACTGCCTTATATTCAGGTGGACCCGAAAAAAATTGTGGGAGTGGTAGAAACCAACTGGCCCGACGAGGCCCGCTCGTTTGCTGCTGCCGACCCGCTGACCGACCGTATCGGACAGAATGTAGCCGATTTCCTTGCAGCAGATATGAAACGAGGTGTCATTCCATCTACCTTCCTGCCATTACAGTCGGGCGTAGGCAACATTGCCAATGCTGTGCTCGGTGCCTTAGGACGCAATCATACCATTCCTCCGTTTGAAATGTATACAGAAGTCATTCAGAACTCAGTCATCGGTCTCATTCAAGAAGGACGTATCAAATTTGGAAGCGCCTGCTCACTGACAGTAACCAACGACTGCCTGGAAAACGTGTACAACCAAATGGACTTCTTCCGCGATAAACTAGTGCTTCGTCCTTCGGAAATCTCCAACAGTCCGGAAATAATTCGCCGTCTGGGTATTATTTCCATTAACACAGCTATTGAAGTAGATTTATATGGTAACGTGAATTCCACACACATCGGAGGCACGAAAATGATGAATGGCATCGGCGGTTCGGGCGACTTCACCCGCAATGCATATATCTCTATTTTCACATGTCCGTCGGTAGCCAAAGAAGGCAAAATCAGTGCCATTGTGCCCATGGTGTCACACCACGACCACAGCGAACACTCAGTAAACATTGTCATTACCGAACAAGGGATAGCCGACCTTCGCGGGAAGAGTCCGAAAGAACGGGCACAAGCTATCATCGAGAACTGTGCACACCCCGACTACAAACAGTTGCTTTGGGATTATCTAAAAATGGCAGGCAACAAGGCACAGACGCCCCACGCCGTGCAAGCAGCCCTCGGCATGCATTACGAACTGAACCGAAGCGGAGACATGAGACTGACCAACTGGGCTAAATACATGTAAAAGAGCTACCATAAAACGAAAAGCGGGCTTATAGTCCGCTTTTATTTTCCTATTAGTACCTCGCACACTTTGTCTTGAAACGTCCGAGCACGGGCAGCAGATAGAATATTCTGATTCATAATGGCAAAAGCCACCTCATGACCAGTCTTTTGACGCAGATAACCAGCCAAAGTGTTGATGGCCGTAAACGAACCCGTCTTAGCGTGTACATTGCGTAAAGCAGGCGCCTGCTTCATCCGATGTTTCAACGTGCCGTCCACTCCGCCCACAGGAAGCGATTTATAGAGTTTTCTAAACACTTCCGTGTGTGAGTAAGCATATTTCAAAAAATCTACCAACAGGGCAGGAGAGAGATAATTATAATTAGACAGTCCACATCCGTCGGCTATCTTATACTGATTTGGATTCCGCCCCAACCGACGAATCAGCTTCATGATTTCCACAATACCATCTTCAGCTGCCACCCACTTTTTTTCAGAAGCCTGTGCACCTAACCTGCAAAGCAATGCTTCAGCATTCAGATTATCACTTTCTTTCATCAACTGATTCAGCACTTGTTGTATTGAAGTCTCCCAACAAGCCAAACGCGCCACCTTCCCACTGTCAGACGGCAACGTTGCATAATCATAAGTAGAGGACACCACCACCCCCCGGGCAAGTAACCGTTCGAGAAAAGTATGCATAAAAAATGCAGAAGAATCAAACAAATTGAGGGTTTCTTTACGCACACCCGTAACATTTCCCGACACCAACAGCCTGTTTCCGTTACTCAGCCAATTGCGCGTAAAAGTCAGCCGGCCGGCGCCGGGCACACGAGTGCGTGTCTGATTGTCCAACTCATAATAAGAGGAATGAGGATGGCAGAGCACCACTGCCGTGTCGCCCTGCAGCGTAGAAGGAAGCACAGTCACTTCCACCGTCCCCTTACAAAACATCAAAGGAGAGAGGTAAGGCTGAAAAGCAGCAGGCGTATCATCCCAAGCCCAGCCACTTCCCCAATAGAGAGAATCTTTCATCGATACATCCCCATACACCTGTCCTTCCACAACAGAAAAAGAAGACGAAACGACTTGGGACACCAGTGAATCCATGGCTTCATCATCAAACTCAGGATCAAAGCCACCCACCACATAAAGATTTCCTTTCAGCGTATCCCTTTCTATCACCCCGTCATGCCACACCTCGGTGCGGAAAGGCTCATCCGCCTCGGGACGAGAAAGAGCCGTGATAGCAGTCAACAATTTCATCGTAGAAGCCGGTCGAGAAAGTTTCTCCGCCTGATGGGTGTACAGCGTGCGGCCAGCTGTCAAATCGTAGACAGCGATTCCCACAGACGATTCCTCTGGCAACATCTTGACAATCAGTGAATCAATCTGTGAAAAGGAAGCCTGTCCCCACAAAGGCAAGCACTCCATCAAAACAACAATTGAAAAAAGAATTCTATCCATCTATCCAACATTTAAACATACAATCGTTACCATCTCAATCCATATAAAATGTTGCCAAAAAGAGGCAATAACCATCCCCTTTTTGGCAACTGTCTACTATCTTATCTCCTAAAGAAATAACTGTTCAAAAGAATCAAAGTGCCTCCCGGAAAATTTCCCCTACCGTGGGATGCGGAAAGACAATCTTCTTCCACTGTGCAGCCGTCAGTCCCAACTCAATAGCTGTACCTGCCAGCACAATGATTTCAGAAGCCGGATTTCCTAGAACATGCGCACCGATAATCTGTTCGTTTTCACCTATCAACAACTTACAAACCCCATTCACCCCTTCATTCTCGGCCACAAAACGGCCAGAGAAAGCCATAGGCAACTTCACAACCCTGTAGATCCATCCTTTAGCCATAGCCGATTCTTCCGTTTCCCCCACACCGGCAATTTCAGGATTGGTGTAGACTACCCCTGGAATGGCCCGATAACTCATCTCATCCTCCTTACCCAAAATAGTATGGACAGCCACCTCAGCTTCGCGCACCGCTGTATGGGCCAACAAAGAAAAGCCAGTCAAGTCACCGCAAACATAAACACCCGGAAGCGAAGTCTGCATCCGGCTGTTCACCCGGATAGCTCCCCTTTCGGTCTTTTCCAAATCCAGATTTTCCAAACCAAACCCCTTTGTTACCGGACGACGACCTACACTCATCAGCAAACGCTGAGCAATTATGCTGCCACTGCCTTCCGCATTTTCATAAGAAACCAGCGTACCTTCGTCCGATTGGGCCAACCCCACAACCTTGGTACTCAACAAAAATCGAATACCCCGCTTCGCATAATCAGCCCGCAGAAGAGCCGACAATTCCTTGTCCATGCCCCCCAATATCTCATCCATCATCTCAATCACGGTCACTTCTACCCCCAAGCTATGAAAGAAAGAAGCAAATTCCATACCGATAACGCCACCGCCCACAATAGCCAATGAAGCAGGTAGTTCCTTGTTGTCCAGCGCTTCCCGGTGAGTCCAGTAATCCACCGTTTCAATGCCAGGAATAGGGGGAATGAATGTCTCAGAACCTGTACAAAGAATCAAATTCTCCCCCTCATATATCTCTTCACCGCAACGCACCCTGCCGGGTCCCACAATCTGTGCCTCACCAGTCACAAGATCCACTTTGTTTGAAGTCAGTTTCGACTTGACTCCCAACACCAGTTTGCGCACAACCTTGCTCTTACGGGCTATGATCTTACCCAAGTCAAAAGAGACATCAGACACATTCACAGCATATTTAGATGCATGTCGGGCATTATCCACCGTTTTAGCCGAATAGAGAAGTGTCTTGGTTGGAATACAACCTTCATTCAAACACACACCCCCCAGATGCTTCTTCTCAATGAGCAACACACTCAAACCAGCCTTACCGGCTGCTTCGGCAGCAGTATATCCGGCAGGACCGCCACCAATAATGATTACTTGATATTTCATATTATTTTCAAAAGGTTAATGGTTTCTATTTATACCTGTTTATCATTCATTTTCAGCTTTCTATACCTATTTTCGTACCGGTTTCCACCGTTTCTACTCTTCCTCCTCCATTGCCTGCAACATCCGCTTCTTCAAGGCATCCAGGAACTCACGTTCCTTAACAGGCATAAGCGACACATACTTACCTTTCCCATATTCCACCAGCACATAATGGGTCACAGCCCAACGCCCCACACGCATCGAGCGGCACGGGCGGACAGAGCGGAGCGAAGCAAAAGGAATCACCTTCTTACGCATAAACCGGCCTTGATACACCTCCAGAAAACCGTCGGCAGTCAGCGTATAGGTTGTATGTATGATTTGCTCAATCAGCACAATAAGAAGCAAAAACAAAAGAAGCCCCACAAGGGCAAACTTGCACCACAAGGCCGCCATACCGTTGACTGCAAACAAAATCAACGCCATCCACTGGTACCATGCAATACGGGCATGAAAAATTCGGTTCATTTATATCTTATTTTTGTGCGAAAGATAGCGATTTTACGAATTAATGACAACGAAAAGAACAACTAAGTAACTAATTTTGTAGTTTTGCGGTATGAAATAACAAGACTATGGTAAGAAAATTCGATTTCCTCGTCATCGGCTCTGGAATAGCCGGTATGAGTTTCGCGCTGAAAGTGGCGCACAAAGGCACCGTCGCCCTTATCTGTAAGGCAGGATTAGAAGAGGCCAATACCTACTTCGCCCAAGGCGGCATTGCTTCCGTAACAGACCTCACGGTAGATAACTTCGACAAACATATTGAAGACACCCTGATTGCCGGCGATTGGATCAATGACCGAGAAGCAGTGGAGAAGGTAGTACGCAATGCGCCGGCACAAATCGAAGAACTCATCCGCTGGGGTGTGAAATTCGACAAAAAAGAAAACGGAGAATTCGACTTGCACAAGGAAGGCGGACACAGCGAATTCCGCATCCTGCATCACAAAGACAATACAGGAGCCGAAATTCAAACCAGCCTGATTGAAGCGGTGAAAAATCACCCCAACATCACGATTCTAAAAGAACATTATGCAGTGGAAATCATCACTCAGCACCACCTGGGAATCATCGTAACCCGCTATACGCCGGGCATCAAATGCTATGGTGCCTATGTGCTGAATGAAAATACCGGCGAAGTAGATACCTTCCTGTCGAAAGTGACTGTAATGGCCACAGGCGGCTGCGAGGCTGTGTACCGTCACACCACCAACCCACTGGTAGCCACCGGCGACGGCATAGCCATGGTATATCGCGCCAAAGGTGCCGTGAAAGATATGGAGTTCATCCAGTTTCATCCTACCGCACTTTACCATCCAGGCGACCGTCCTTCCTTCCTTATCACCGAAGCCATGCGCGGATATGGCGGCGTACTACGCACCAAAGACGGGAAAGAATTCATGCAGAAATATGACCCGCGTCTCTCGCTGGCTCCACGCGACATCGTGGCCCGTGCCATCGACAACGAGATGAAAACCCGCGGTGAGGACCATGTCTATCTGGATGTCACTCACAAAGACCCGGAAGAAACAAAGAAACATTTCCCCAACATCTATAAGAAATGTCTAAGCATCGGAATCGATATCACAAAAGATTATATTCCGGTGGCTCCGGCCGCCCATTACCTTTGCGGAGGTATCAAAGTCGACTTGGACGGACAGAGCAGCATCCGCCGACTGTATGCCATCGGCGAATGTTCGTGCACCGGTCTGCACGGCGGCAATCGTCTGGCCAGCAACTCTCTGATTGAAGCGGTGGTATATGCAGATGCAGCTGCCAAACATGCACTCAGCGTGCTCGACCGCTACGACTTCAACGAAGACATTCCGGAATGGAACGATGAAGGCACCATCAGCAATGAAGAACGGGTACTTATCACACAAAGCATGAAAGAAGTGAACCAGATTATGGAATCGTATGTAGGTATTGTGCGCAGTAACACCCGTCTGACACGCGCATGGAACCGACTCGATATTCTGTATGAAGAGACTGAGAAACTCTTTAAGAGCAGCAAGGCCACACGCGAACTTTGCGAACTGCGCAACATGATTAATGTGGGTTATCTCATCACCCGCCAGGCCATGGAACGCAAGGAAAGCCGGGGACTGCATTTCACCATTGATTATCCTCGAGCAGAAAAGACAAAATAGTAAACTGCAAAGTGATAAAGTGAACTACCTCTATATGTGATTTAGAGGTAGTTCATTTTTTATCAATA
>AMCI01008662.1_pt1 | contig 21942 bp, 16 predicted proteins | sample 419838 | NCBI WGS metagenome assembly AMCI01 (sample SAMN01090643, study PRJNA158313) | gut metagenome
GTTCTTTTCCCGTTCAGCCAGGTGGCGGAGGTGCAGGTAGTGTTCGTCCTTCTCTCCGTTTGCGCAGTGAAACGGCAGGCTTTCGGGCTGGTCATAGCACAAAGCCGTCTGCAGACAGCTGCAGAACTCGCGGATGGATGCTTTGTCGCCCTCGGAGAGATTCAGGTCGAGCTGGTCGATGTTCAGGTTGCGGCTTACCAGACGGCGTGCCATCTTGCTCCAGCGGGTCTTTGTCTTGTCGTCCGTGATTAATTTCATGGGTAATCCTCCTTGGGAAAGCAAGGCATTCAGGGCTTCTTCGCGGTTGATGAAGTCCAGGTCCTGATTTTCGAAATAGCCGACTCCCAGCAACTGGGCTCCTTCGCAGGCCGATTCCAACAGCTGCTCGGCGTAGGTGTATCCTTTGGGCAGCTGCAGCAGTGCGTAGATGTCTTCGATGGAAGGTGTTTCTTCGCAGCATTCCCGGCGCCAGCTTTCGGCCACAAACAAGGCCGTTTCTTCGCACACCACGTTGAAGGGGTTGCTCAAGTAGAACGCGCGGGTTATGACTCTCTTTTTCAGTATTTCGCGCAGCTGATTGTATTCTGAATCGGTCATTTTTAGTTTCCAAAAGGGAACAGGGCATTGTTCGAGTTCTCTTTTCTGTAGAATCTCGTTAATGAAATCGCTCATAGAATAAAGTAAGTGTTAGCATAGCGTGCAGGCTGAATTCGGACTACCAGAAAACACCTGAAAGACTTTTCACGCTATAGGGTTTGCATCGAATAATATCGAATAATATCGAATAATATCGAATGATAATTGTTATGTAATACCTATTTTTTGTTTTGTGTCGCGAAATTACTGATAAAAAACTAGGTATGAAAATTAATTTGTAATTATTGTTATCCGTTTGGCGAATATCCCTCTGTTAATTGGAAATGATAGATAGGTATAGAAAAAAAGAAGAAGCTCATTTTTTTTGAACTTCTTCTTCTTCGGGTGGCAGATGGGACTCGAACCCACGACATTCAGAACCACAATCTGACGCTCTAACCAACTGAACTACAGCCACCGTTTTGATTTAGTAGCGTTGTTTCTCAAACGCGATGCAAAGGTACGACTTTTATTTAAATCTCCAAATCATTTGCCTATTTTTTTGAAAAAAAATTGTTCTTTTATTCCTTTGTTTTTTCTGCTGAAAAGTTCTCTTGTGTCTTTTTTAAAGATATTCAGCAAGTTACGGGAATTGGTAGTTAGTGAGTCCGGCGGAAAATTTATGGGAAGAATTTGATAATTTTTTTTCTTCGAATGGATGGGGCGGTCAGTCCATACCAACTGATAGTTGCATTTCGTTAGTTGCGCGCCTTTTTTTTCATTCTCCGCCCTGCTTTTTACAAAGTCCATTTGGAGCATGAGTCCGCCATCGGTGCGTCGGTCCGACATGTTGGAAATGAAATTGCCGAGCGAATAGGCCACGAGCCGCTTCTGTAGGGTAAGGCTGTCGGTGCGCACTTCGATGGGTTGCACCACATGCGGGTGGGCGCCGATGATGTGGTCTACTCCCTTAGCAAAGAGCCAATGGGTCAGTATCTGCTGCTGCTTGTCGGGCAGCGACTGATATTCCACCCCCCAATGCATACAGGCCAGTAACACATCGGGGTTCAGCAACCGGGCTTTTTCAATGTCCTGGGCTATGACCGTTGTATCAATCAGATTGACGAGGGTAGGAGAGGGCACCGGGATTCCGTTGGTTCCGTACGTGTAGTTGAGCAAAGCGATGCGGAAGCCTTTCTTTTCGAGCAGCAGCGGATAGCGTGCGCAGCGGTCTTCTATATTTAAATAGGTACCGGCTGCGGGAATGTGAAGCGAGTCAATGAGCCGGAGGGTGCGTTCGAGTCCTTTGCGCCCCCGGTCCAGGCAGTGGTTGTTGGCCGTGAGCAGTACGTTGAATCCGGCCTCCTGGATGGCGGTGAGATATTCATCGGGTGCGCTGAACATCGGATAGCCTCGGTAGGGTTTTCCTCCGAGTGTTACTTCTAAGTTGGCAATGGCGAAGTCAGCCTGTCTGATGGCTTCTTTCACGTAGGCAAAACAGGGGGAGTAGTCGTATCCATCGACTGTGCGGGCGGCATTTATCTGCCCTTGATGTTGCATGAGGTCGCCCACAAACAGCAGGCGCAGTGTGTCGGGAGAAGCAAGGGTAACGGACGCCGGCAGTGTGTTGGCAGGAGAGGTAGGATCAAAGGAATCTCTCCTTTCCTGCGAATGAAAGGAGCAGGAAAAGGAGAGAAAAAGGGTAATCCAAAGAAAGAGTTGTTTCATTGATAGATGGCTTTTTTGCCGGCCAAGAGCGTATTCTTCATTAAAGATACGATGGTCATCGGACCTACGCCTCCGGGCACGGGGGTGATATAGGAGCATTTCGGGGCTACTTCGTCGAACTTCACGTCGCCGGTGAGCTTGAATCCAGATTTGCGGGTGGCGTCCGGTACACGGGTAGTGCCTACGTCAATTACGACTGCTCCTTCTTTCACCATCTCGGCTTTTACAAAGTGAGGCTGGCCGATGGCGGCGATGAGGATATCGGCTTCCTGACATTCCTTAACCAGATTCTGGCTATGGCTGTGGCATACGGTGACCGTAGCATCGCCCGGGTAGGCTTTCTGCATCATTAGCGCAGCCATGGGTTTGCCCACAATGTTGCTGCGGCCTAGCACTACGCATTTCTTGCCCGAAGTTTCGATGTGGTAGCGTTTCAGCAGCTCAAGGATGCCGTTGGGCGTGGCCGATACGTAGCAGGGTAGGCCGATAGACATGCGGCCCACGTTGATGGGGTGAAAGCCGTCAACGTCTTTGCGGTAGTTGATGGTTTCGATTACTTTCTGCTCGGAGATGTGCTTGGGCAGTGGAAGCTGCACGATGAAGCCGTCGACGTCGGCATCTTCATTCAGCTGGCGCACTTTGGCTAGCAGCTCTTCTTCCGTGACGTCTGCTTCGTAGCGGATGAGTGTTGATTTGAATCCGCATACTTCGCATGCTTTGACTTTGGCGGCTACGTAGGTTTCGCTTCCTCCGTCGTGTCCCACCAGGATAGCAGCCAGGTGAGGACGTTTGCCCCCTTTGGCAACGATTTCAGCCACTTCGGCTGCAATCTCTTGTTTTACTTGTTCGGAAATGGCTTTTCCGTCTATTAGTGTCATATAAATTGAATTTTTACTATGATGAAACAATAATCAAAAATAAATTCTAACAATAAAAAATTGTAACAACAAAAAATTGTAACAACAAAAAATTGTAACAATAAAAAGTAGTAACAATAAAAATTAGTAACAATAAAAATAAAATAAAATCACTGAACTGGGCAACTTTGCTTCCGATTCATCAAATCAATGAGATTCATCGGATGCATCCAATTCATCAAATCAATGAGATTCATCGGATGCATCCAATTCATCAAATCAATGAGATTCATCCGGTTCATCCGGTTCATCTGAAGTTGTTGTTTCAGTTTCAGTTTTAGTTTAACCAAATTCAGATGAATCCTCCGATTCAGATTAAATCTAGCATGAGCGGGATGTCCTGGTGTGGAATGCCATGTTCAGCCAGTACTTCTTTGTCGTTTGCAAACATCTCCTCAAACTTCTGTCGGTTTCCGCTAGCTGAGACAGCTTTGCCGTAGGCCGTTGCTGCTTCTTCGATGTGACCCATAGCCCAGGCTACGTGTCCGCTGTTCATGTAGTCAATGGCCGTCGGCTTCTGTTCAATGACTTTCTCATAATACTTCTTTGCCTGTTCGTATTTGCCACACACAAAGGAACACCAGCCAATGCCTCGCCATGCCCGGATGCTGGACTTCTCGATAAAGTCGAGTTTGAAGAAATAGTTCAGTGCTTCGTCCTGCCTCTTCATCTCTGCCAGGCAGTGGCCGATGTAGAAGATGACATTGGGATTGTCCGGCTGGATTTCCTCTGTTTTTCGGTAGTACAGGAGTGCTTGGTCGTAAGTCTGAGTCATGCGGTAGCAGATGGCCAAATGGTGGTTGGTCCAGTTGTTACCCGGTTTCAGAATATCAGCCTTGTGATAGGTCTTGATGGCTTCCTCGTAGCGTTTCTCTTTCTGCAGGGCATAGCCGAACTTCTGATAGAATTCAACTTGGTTCTCTTCGCCCATAGGAAGTTGTTTTATTTCGCTGAACAGTTCAATGGCGTCTGACCACCGTCCTTTCTTGAGGAAGAAGCCGGCAATGGGCAGCAGCACTTCCTTTTTCATCAGCATTCCCTGTAAGAGGGGGTTGTGGTGAAAAGCGAGCTTCTGCTTGAAGATGTCTGTGAAGTCGTTCCGGTGAACGTTCAGTTTGTAGAACCGGTATAAATCATGCAGGTATTGATTGCTGATGGTTGACGTCTTTTGGCTGAATTCTTCCAGTTTGGATTGATTTTCATTGCCTCGTAGGGATTCCAGTTCCTGACTGCTCATCTGCTTAAACAGCATGCCCTGTTGGGCTTCGGGGAGCTGACTGATGCTGAAGAAGAACGAATACTTGTCGCTGTTGCTGAAAAAGCCGGAGTGGAGAACGATATCCAGCAGGCTGTTTTTCAGGGAGTGACTGTTTGCCCTCTTCAATGTGCGGTACATATCCGACTGTTTTTCCGTGAACGGATAGAACCAGTTGGCGATGTGGTGGAAGAACGGGTAGTTCTTGAGCGAAGCAAATGTGCTCATATACACGTCGGCTCCTTCCATCTGTAGCTCGCTCATCTCGCGCATCATGTTGTTCAATGCCGAATTTTCAAACCCATCCTGCCAGTCGGGGTTCAAGTCATCCTTTTCTTCCTCATTCTCGTCCGGTCCCCAGCGTAGGTTTTTCAAGCTGGAAGTTTTTTTCAGCACTTCGGGTATGATTTCTTCGCGCATCTTCTTGTCTATCTTTTCAGTTTCCTGACAGAGTAGCATTTGCCGGTAGATGCGTTCGAGGTCTTTGGCAAACGTGGGGTGTTCTTCCATCAGTTTCATTCGCTGAGCCAGTTCCGGATAGAGCGGCAGCCGGTCGGCATGCAGGTGAAACACGATGAGAATCCCTGTGATAGCCCGCTGTGCCACTACCGCCGACGGATGAGTGTAGGCATCGAGCAGCCAGTTGATTTTCCGCAGGTCGAAGCAGTAGGCTGCTCCCAGCATGACAGCACTGGTGAACAGGCATAGGTCGTCGGTGATGAGTTCTTTTGACTGGAGCATGGCATGCGCATTTTCTTCCTCTTCGGCTGTCCACGCATAGCAGGTCCATGTGCGGATGAAGAGGTGCTTCAGCGTATCTTCATGCCGCTTCAGCACTTCGTCCATTTTATTTTCCGACAGGAGCCCGCTCACGGTGAGGTCGTCTGGAAAGGATTCGAGAATGTGGAGCAACTGCTGCAGGGTGAAGTTGGCATATTGCGGCTGAGCGGGGGTGCGGCGCATTTCATGGTAGTATTTGGATGATATTTTGTCTAGATAGAGAATGCGGGCATGATCGGCCATTTTCCAGGCATCAGCTGTCAGCTTCCGGTGTAGATTCCAACGTTCGGGGTCTTTGATGCCCTTCCGCATATAATCCAGCAGATAATTGTACGACATTTGCACTTGCTCCAGCTGCATACGTAAATCCCAGTTGGGGCATTGCCACAAGAAAGACTCCAATTGGGCTAGTGCTTCTTTCAACCGTCCTTTTTGCAGAAACGCGCGGATGGAAGCATATTGTTCGTTAATCGATTTTTCGTTCATGGAGAATGCTTTTTTACTAAAGAGTAAAGGCAATCCTTTGTATAAAGAATTGCCTTTTGACTCATTTCCTTGTTTATATTCGTTTCCTATTTGATAAAACAAATCCAATTTGATAAACAAAACGGAACACCGGCTCCTGTTTTGTTTTGTCTCATTTTGTCTTTATTCTTGGATAGCTGCAATACCCGGAAGAACTTTTCCTTCGATAGCTTCGAGCAATGCACCGCCACCTGTAGAAACGTAAGATACGCCGCTAGCCAGACCGAATTTGTTGACGCAAGCTACAGAGTCACCACCACCAACGAGTGAGAATGCACCGTTCTTGGTAGCTTCAACGATAGCTTCACCTACTGCACGTGAACCATGAGTGAAGTTGTCGAATTCGAATACACCTGTAGGTCCGTTCCACAAGATAGTCTTAGAGCCTTTGATTACGTTAGCAAAAATTTCTTCAGTCTTCGGACCTATATCCAGACCTTCCCATCCGTCAGGAATTTCGTTTACCGGGCAGAATTGTGTGTTAGCATCGTTAGAGAAAGAGTCTGCTATCTTAGCGTCGACAGCCAGTACCAGGTTTACTCCTTTTTCTTTAGCTTTCTTCATCAAATCCAAAGCCAGTTCCAGTTTGTCATCTTCACAGATAGAAATACCGATCTTACCGCCCTGAGCCTTTGTAAATGTGTAGGTCATACCGCCGGCGATAATCAGGTTGTCTACCTTGTTCAGCAGGTTTTCGATGATTTCAATCTTAGATGAAACTTTAGAACCTCCCATGATAGCCGTGAACGGACGTTTGATATCGTTTAATACTTTGTCAACAGCTTTTACTTCTTTTTCCATCAGGTATCCGAACATCTTGTTGTCTGTGTCGAAATACTTAGCGATGAGCGCTGTAGAAGCGTGTGCACGGTGAGCAGTACCGAATGCATCGTTTACGTAGCAGTCAGCGTAAGAAGCCAGCTTCTTAGTAAATTCTTTTTGGCTTTCTTTTACAGCTTTCTTGGCAGCTGCTTTTTCTTCGTCTGTTGCATCTTCAGCCAAGCCTCTGGGTTTGCCTTCTTCTTCAGCGTAGAAGCGGAGGTTTTCGAGTAGCAATACTTCACCCGGTTGCAGAGCGGCAGCTTTTACTGCAGCTTCTTCACCCATGCAGTCATTAGCAAACTGGATGTCTACGCCCAGCAGTTCAGAAAGGTGTTTGATAATATGTTTTAAAGAGAATTTGTCAGTAACGCCTTTCGGACGACCCAGGTGAGAGCCAATGATGATGCTACCACCGTCTGCCAAAATTTTCTTCAAAGTGGGAAGAGCTGCGCGCATACGAGTGTCATCTGTAATGTTGAAGTTTTCGTCCAGGGGCACATTGAAGTCCACGCGAACAAATGCCTTTTTACCGGCAAAATTGAATTTGTCAATTGTTTGCATAATACTTTATTTTATTTAAAAGTGTTTTTTAGTCTGTTTTTAAGGGATTTTCAGTCAAACTCAAAACCTTTTTATTTATTGTCTGCAAAGTTAGTGTTTTTTTTCAGTTATCTGTTGCAGAACTGTTATTTATTCTTGTCTTTTGTATCCTCTTTTATAACTTTATAAGTGTTACAGAAATATTTGCATATCATTTGTAAGCCACAGGTAGCACATTTGGGGGTGCGTGCTACGCATATATAGCGGCCGTGTAGGATGAGCCAGTGGTGGGCGATGGGGATGAGTTCTTTCGGAATGTGCTTGGTAAGTTCTTTCTCAACGCTGAGTGGGGTGGTGCAGCGGGCAGTGACAAGTCCGAGGCGGTGGCTCACCCGAAAGACGTGTGTGTCTACGGCCATGGTGGCTTTGTTGAACACCACCGATTGAATTACATTGGCCGTTTTCCTGCCCACACCCGGTAGACGGGTCAGTTCTTCGAGGGTGTCGGGCACCCTGCTGTGAAACTGTTCTACGAGCATCTTTGCCATCCCTACCAGATGCTTGGCTTTGTTGTTAGGATAGGATACGCTCCGGATGTATTCAAACACTACCTCCGGAGTGGTTGCAGCCAATGCTTCCGGAGTGGGGAAGTCTCTGAACAGGGCCGGAGTAATCTGGTTTACCCGCTTGTCGGTGCATTGAGCCGAAAGGATAACGGCAATCAGTAGTTCAAACGGGTTGCTGTAATGCAGTTCGGTTTCGGCGATGGGTCGGTTTTGCTGAAACCATTCGATTACTTTTTCGTAGCGTTCTTTTTTTCTCATCGCAAATTCTGTTTTTATGGTTTTATGTTATCGTTCTGCTTTTTCAACTTTCAGTTTTCTGTATCTTCTCTCTTTTTGCTTCAGTTGTTTCAGTTGTTTCAGTTTCAGTTGTTTCAGTTTCAGTTGTTTCAGTTTTTAAATTCAACTTTCAACTTTAACTTTCAACTCCTTTCTTCTCCTTTTCTTCCTTACTTTTCTCCTCTATTTTATCTCAGTTTGTTCTGATGGTAGTGAGGGGTTACTTTGTTTTTGAAGTAGAGCGTAGAAACAACTGTTAAGCAGGCTCCCACGAGATAAGCTTTGTCAAATGTACTGATTTCGGCTATATAACCCCCTGCCAGCATACCGATACCGATGCCTACATCCCACGACGTGAGATAGGTGGAGGTGGCTGTGCCTCGTTGGCTGTTGGGAGCTAAATTGACAAACAGCGTGTTGAAGGCCGGAAACATGATGCCAAATCCGATACCGATGAGCAGAGCAATGCTAAAAAACAGCACGGTGCAGGCGGCTGCGTTCCATTTGATGAGGTAGACGCAGGAAGCCAGCAGGAAAAAGCTGAGTATGACAAGGTAGAGCCCTATCATGATGACTTGAGTAATCCTCCCGCGGTCTACTTGCCGTCCGGAGAAAATGCGCGATACAGCCATGCCGATGGCCATGCAGGTGAAGAAGAAGCCTGTTTGGGTGTGCAGTCCGATTTCGTGGGCATACATGGCCACGTAGTTGGTCGTCATGCCGTAGGGGATGGAGAGCAACAACAGGCTGACTCCGGCCGGTATACCTTTGAGCAGGATGAAGCGGTCGAGTGAGAGCGGTTCTCGTTTTACGGGTGGCTTGTAGGGAGTCTTTACCAGGCTGGCACAAAGGAATCCCAGTGCACACGAGCCTAAGGCATAGCAGAAAATGGAGGCAAATGACACACCTGCATCATGCAGGAAGAGGCCAAACATCGGGCCGACGGACATGGCCGTGTTGTTGGTCAGACCATAGTATCCCAATCCTTCTCCTCTTCGCGAAGAGGGCATGATGTCGATAACTACCGTATTGCCTCCCACCGTGACCATGCCGAATGATATCCCGTGGATGATGCGGAATAGGATAAATGAGGTGAGGGTGCCGGCAATGATATAGCCGCCGAATATCAGCATGAAGACAAAATAGGCAAATAGATAAAGAGGTTTTCGAGCAAACGTGTCGAGTAGATAGCCGGAGAACGGGCGGATGCATAAGGCTGCCGCAGTGTAGCAGGAAAGCACTATGCCGATAGTGGCATTGCTTGCTTGGAAAATCTCGGCAAGATAAAATGGCAGGACGGGTATCAACAGCCAAAATCCAAAGTACAGCAGAAAGTTGGCTGCTAAGACAAAACAATAACTGGAAGTGATAAGTCTATCTTTTGCCATGAAAGGGTGTGTTTAAAAAAAGCGAATAGTGATTGGTCATGAGATGTTGGCAGTTGTTCTGGCTGCCTTTTTCATTACCAATCACTATTCACGAATTACTATTTTTTATTCTGAAATCTCAAGGCCGGTTGATGCATAGCTGAAAAGAGGTGCATCACTTGGTAGATGAACCGGTTGGTGCGCGAGAAATCAATAGGCTGATTCGAATTCTTTTAAGAATCGGGTGTCATTTTCCGAGAACATGCGAAGGTCTTTTACCTGATATTTCAGGTTGGTGATACGTTCTATACCCATGCCAAGCGCGTAGCCACTGTATACCTTGCTGTCAATGCCATTGGACTCAAGCACGTTCGGGTCTACCATACCACAACCCAGAATCTCAACCCATCCGGTGTGCTTACAGAAAGGACATCCCTTACCGCCACAGATATTACAACTGATATCCATTTCAGCGCTGGGCTCTGTAAATGGAAAGTAAGACGGACGCAGGCGGATTTTCGTGTCGGCTCCGAACATCTCTTTAGCAAACAACAGCAATACTTGCTTCAAGTCGGTGAAAGACACGTCCTTGTCGATATATAATGCTTCTACTTGATGGAAGAAACAGTGTGCACGATAGCTGATAGCTTCATTGCGGTATACACGTCCCGGACAGATGATGCGGATGGGTGGCTGTGAAACCTCCATAACGCGGCTTTGGACAGAAGAAGTATGTGTGCGCAATACCACATCTGGATGCGATTCTATGAAGAATGTATCCTGCATGTCGCGTGCCGGATGGTCTTCTGCAAAGTTTAGTGCTGAGAACACATGCCAGTCGTCTTCAATTTCCGGTCCTTCGGCAATGCAGAATCCTAAGCGGGAGAAGATATCAATGATTTCGTTCTTTACAATCGTGAGCGGATGACGGGTACCCAATTTAATAGGGTAAGCCGAACGGGTCAAGTCTAAACCGTCGCAACCGTTTTCTTGGCATTCAAACTGCTCTTTCAAAGCATTGATTTTATCTTGTGCTTTCGTCTTCAGTTCGTTCAGTTTCATGCCGACTTCTTTTTTCTGGTCAGCCGGAACGTTGCGGAAGTCTGCCATTAAATCATTGATGGCACCTTTCTTGCTAAGGTACTTGATGCGGAGAGCTTCCAGTTCTTCGGCATTGGTGGCATGCAAGACTTCCACCTCTTTCAGAAGTTGTTCAATCTTAGCTATCATATTTTTGATAAATTGTTATTCAAGTTCTTCATTTAAAACCTTGCAAAGATATAATATTTATTTCAGTTGGTGAAATCTACACTGACGTTTTTACGCCGGTCCGTCCAAGATGGGAACTTTCGCCTTTTATTATTAGGGATATTATTAAGGATATTGCGGTATTTGTTTATTTTGATTTGTCGGCTTTGATTTGTCGGCTTTGATTTTTCAGTTTACTGATTTTGATTTATCTTTGTATAGTAATACCTGTAATAAATTTTTAAACTTATTTATTATCTTCGCCTGATGAATAAATTTGTATCATTTTTTTCATTCTGTTGTTTGCACTCCGGCTGTCTGCACAGACTGATTATCTCGATCCGGTGCGCTCTCTTTCCAACTACAAAGGTGAATTGGGTAAGTATTACCATAATGTAATGTGGCTGCTGAACACGGGATTCCAGAAGAAACCTTATGCCTGTTATGTGGTGCTTCCCTCTTTTTCTCCTGAATATGCCTTATCGGTGGAAAAACGGAATGGACGCTGTGTGTTGGTATCCAATACATTGTCTCGTACATATTGGCAGGCTGATAAGAAAGATGTGAAACTCGACACCCGGTCGGTTGTTATCAGCAAGGATTTGTATCATTTGTTGGGCTCTCTTTTCCGGTTGGCCACTTCGCAGGTGCAGGATTTGGACGGGTGGGGAGACGGGGTTGATGGTGTGGTGTATTATTTCTTCTCCACCGATAAAAAAGGCCATCTGCTCAAGGGCCGTAAATGGTCGCCTGCCAACGGCTCTCTGATGAATCAGCTTGTGCAGGTATCTCAGTCGGCTTATCTTTTGTCTCGTGGTAACAATATATCGGAAGAGGCATTGTGTGAAGAGGCTAAGTTACTTCTCAGAAAACTCCATCAGCGCAGTAAAGAGGCTCCTGGAGAGTACAAAAAACCGGTGTATGGAGGTATCTATCGGGTAGGACCTTATTTGCACACCTCCGACGGGGTGAAGGTAGACGAGCCTGCCCATTTTCTTCATGGTGCAGTGGATACTTATATCGCCAAGCAGCTAGTTTATCCCGCCGAATTGAAGGCTAAAAAGATGTCGGGCTATGTGCTGTGTGATTTTATCATCGATAAGGAAGGTGCCATTCAGCATCCGGTCATACTAAATGCCACGCATCCGATGTTTGGCAAAGAAGCGTTGCGCGTCATTCAGTGTATGCCCGTCTGGCAACCGGCTTTGGTTAAGGGGAAGCCGGTGGACAGTCGTTATTGCTTATATATTCCTTTCCGTTCGCGTTAGTAGTGTGATGGGGTATGCTGAAACGTTTCCGGCAGTGTGGCCGCAACCGGATTATTCCGGTTGCAGTTCATCTTTCGAAGGCAGGTTCTTCCATCCTTCTCCAAATGTGTCGTATGCATCGGTTACCACCACAAATGCATGCGGATCAACTTCTTTAATCTTGTGCTTTACACTCGTTACTTCTTTGTGGCTGACCACCAGAAAAAGCATTTCTTTTTCGTCTCCAGTATAAAGTCCGCTACTTTTGATGCAGGTGGCTGTACGGTCGAGGTCTTTCAGAATGAAGCGGTGCAGTTCTACCATTTTCTTGTCGCTGATGACAAACAGAAGTTTGTCTTCCTTCGCCCCATTGATGACATAAGCCAGTACGCGTGATATTACAAAGATGGCAATGAGCGAATAGAATGAAAGATGCCATGAGGGCTGAGACATGTCTGTGGCACTGCCTACGCCGAAGCCGATGACAACCAGACCAAAACTTACCACCGTGGCATCTACCAGCAAAATGGCGTTGGAGAATCGTATGTGGGCATATTTTTGCAGAATCATGGCAATGATATCACTTCCTCCGGTTGTGGCCTGGTTGCGCACCACGATGCCGCTTCCTACACCGATGATGGTGGCTCCGATGATACAGGTCAGCATCAGGTGGTCCGACATATCCATGTATCCACCCAGCAACTGCTGCGGATCCAGTTTCTCCAATGCTTCTTGTGAGGGATAAGCCCAACTGGAGATGATATTCATCAGGAAGGGTGTGGTGAGGGCAGCTACAAGCGTGCGTGCTCCCAGTTTGGCTCCGAGGAGAATCGCCGATAGAATAAGCAAAGGAATATCGAACATGTAGCCGAAGGTACCTACCTGGATGGAAGGAAAGAGGTTGTGGAGTACGATACTTGCTCCATATACGCCACCGGGCACAATGTTGTATGGATTGATAAAGAAAACGAATCCTGCTGCTAAAATGAGGCATCCTAGAAAAATACTCCCCCAGGAAATCCACCAGTCAAGGTGAGCAGCCTGTTGAGAGACTGTTTGCAGTCGATATATCAGTTTGTTCATATTATAGATTTATATTTATGCAGCAAATATACGAATATCTTTTATTCTCTTCTCTATTTCTTGTTTTTTTATTTTATTTTTTGCCATACGTGTTTTTATTTTGGTAGCAGGCAGGTTGAAAATGATTTCTAAGGTTTATAAAAACACCCCTGCCACAGTAGTCTGTAGCAGGGGTGTTCTGGGAAGCGAGCGCTTTTCCTCCTTCTTTGTAATAATCGAGTGGGATAGGAGTGCGCTTATTTAGTTTGCTTTTGCTTTTTTTCTATTCTTGTAGTTGTCCAATCCGGTCTTCAAGAAATCGATATATTTAGGAACATCTTCATCGTAAACAAATGATTTGTTCAATGGTTTTCCTTCGTTGTCAAGCAATACATAGAAAGGCTGAGCATTAGCTCCGAATTTCACACGTTGCAGGTAGCTCCATTTGTCGCCCACCGTACGCAAGGTGCGTTCTTTGTCGTTTTCCATGATCTTTATCGGTTCGGGCAGTGGAGTCTTGTTGTCTACGTAGAGCGTAATCAGTACATAGTCCTTTGTCATCATGTCGCTGACTTTAGAGTCGGTCCATACGGCAGCTTCCATTTTACGGCAGTTCACACAGCCATATCCGGTAAAGTCGAGCATGACAGGCTTACCGTTTTTGCGGGCATATTCCATACCCATATCGTAGTCGTCGAATTTAGCATGCACTTCATTCTTGTAGAGGTTGAAGTCCTGTGTCCACATCGGTGGAGCAAACGCGCTGACAGCTTTCAACGGTGCTCCCCATAAGCCGGGAACCATATATACGGCAAAAGCCAGAGAAATGAGTGCCAGGAAGAAACGGCCTACACCTACTTTGTTGTTGTCGTCATCGTGCGGAAATTTGATTTTGCCCAACAGGTAGAAGCCCATCAGGCCGAAAATCATAATCCAGAGAGCAATGAACGTTTCGCGGTCAAGCAGACGCCAGCCGTAAGCCAAGTCGGCTACCGACAAGAACTTCAGGGCGAAAGCCAGTTCGAGGAATCCCAGTGTTACTTTAATAACATTCATCCATCCGCCAGATTTAGGCATGGACTTCAGCCATGACGGGAACAAGGCAAACAGTGTGAAGGGGAGAGCCAGGGCAATGGCAAATCCCAGCATACCGATGGCTGGAGCAACTACACTGCCGGTAGTAGACACCTGAACAAGCAGGAAGCCGATGATAGGACCGGTGCATGAGAACGAAACCAATGAAAGCGTGAAAGCCATCAGAAAGATACTTAGCAGACCGGTGGTTGATTCTGCTTTGCTGTCTACAGCATTCCCCCATTTAGCCGGTAGACGGATTTCGAATGCTCCAAAGAAAGATGCAGCAAATATCACTAGCATTAGGAAGAATAAGATATTGAAGATGGCATTGGTAGACAAGGCATTCAGTGCGCTTGCACCCAATGTCAGGGTAATGGCCAAACCTAAAGTAACGTAGATAACTACGATGGAAGCACCGTAAGTCCATGCATCACGGATGCCTTTTTTTTTGTCTTTCGTGCGTTTCAGGAAGAAACTTACTGTCATCGGAATAATAGGCCACACACACGGAGTGAACAGGGCAATAAAACCGCCTACCAAGCCGGTGAAGAAGATGTACAACCATGACATGTCTTTCTTTCCGGTTTCTTCACCCAATGATTGCAATTCGTCGATAACCGGAGTCCACAGGTCGCCCGAAGCAATAGCCGGTTGTGTAGTAGCGGTAGCTTCTTCTTCTACTGCTGCTTGTGCTACTTCTTGTGCTTTGTCGGCAGCCGGAGCGGGAGTTGCTTGAGCAGGAGTAGCCGGAGCGGGCTGTGTAGCCGGTTCGGAAGCTTCTTTCTTTATGGGTTGCTCTTTTTTAGTAGGTGCTTTGGAGGAAACTACCTTCGCTGTGCCTTCATATTTGAATGACACTTCACTGGGCGGCAGGCAGTTGGAATCGTTGCAGGCACCATACATTAGGTAACCTTCAATGGCATAGGCACCGCCCGTAAACTTTACTTTCTGTACGAATTTTGCGGTATTTTCAAAATAGCGAACTTGCATTTCGAACATTTGGTCGAATACTTCGTGTTCGTTGCCTACTGGTTTCAAAGATCCAACCAGTTCCAGACCGCTCTTTTTGTCTACGTTGAATGTAGCCGAAGTAGGGCCTCCGTCGCCTAAATCAGTTGAGTATACATGCCATCCTGCATCGATAGTGGCTGTAAATACAATCTCTGCTTCTGTGTCAGAAAGAGTTTTCCATTCGCTTTTGAATTTTACAGGCTCCTGAATCTGTGCCTGTAGCGTACAAACTAAAATGCTAAAAAGCAGAAAAGAAATAATTTTTTTCATTTTAATAAATTGAGTGGGTTATAATTCATAATCTACACATGCACGGCTTTCTTTTGTTTCGGCCAGAATCTTTCCTGCAGCTACGTGGTCCGGATGTGTTGCATAGTATTTTACATCTTCCAAATTGTCAAACTCACTATAAAGTGCTATGTTCCAGGTTTCACTCGGGTTCATATTCAAACCTACCTCAATTTTGCGGATGACCGAAATTTTGGCGGGAAGGGCTTCGATGGCTTCCTTGAACTGGTGCATTACTGCTGTTTTTTTTTCAGCAGAAACCTCGTCTTTTAATTTGAATAATACAATGTGTTTTACCATTACGTTGTTATTTTAATGAATTGTTTCTATATTTGTCTTGTTAATAACATAAACCATGCAAAAATACTCTATTTAATTTAAAAAAGCATTTAAAGAGATGTTAATTATCGGAATTGCAGGCGGAACTGGTTCCGGAAAGACCACCGTCGTACGGAAAATCGTAGAAAGTCTCCTTCCTGGAGAAGTAGTGTTGTTACCTCAAGACTCTTATTATAAAGATAGCAGTCATGTGCCTGTGGAGGAGAGGCAGAACATCAATTTCGACCATCCCGATGCGTTCGACTGGAAACTCTTGTCTCAGCATGTTAAGATGTTGAAGGAGGGAAAGAGCATTGAACAGCCCACGTATTCGTATCTTACGTGTACCCGACAGCCTGAAACCATTCACATTGAGCCGCGTGAAGTGGTGATTATTGAAGGAATTTTGGCTTTGTGTGACGAAAAACTTCGTAATATGATGGACTTGAAGATTTTTGTGGATGCCGATCCTGACGAACGACTAATCCGTGTCATCCAGCGGGATGTGGTAGAGCGCGGACGTACGGCTGAAGCGGTGATGGAGCGTTATACGCGGGTACTGAAACCCATGCATCTGCAGTTCATAGAACCCTGTAAGCGCTACGCTGATCTCATTGTGCCCGAAGGAGGAAGCAACAAGGTGGCTATTGATATCCTGACCATGTATATCAAGGATCATACCAAATAGGTTACGGACTACTTTTTATACGCAAAACATGTCTTGTTTCCTTATGTCACACCGCGCGTGTATTCATACAGCATTTCGTTTGTTCCACTGTCTGGGTCTGCTGATTCTTTGTGTCGTCTGTCTTTCGGGCTGTCGGCATCACACGTCAGTGGAAGTAAACCGGGGAGGGGGCGATGCTCTCTTACAGCAGTCCAAGGATAGTGGAGAACTGGTGGCGCTCACGCTCTATAGTTCTACTTCATATTTTAATTATCGGGGGCAGGAGATGGGATTTCAGTATGAACTGGCCCAACAGTTTGCCCAGAGTTTGGGGTTGCATCTTCGGATGGAGGTGGCCCGAAATGTGGATGAACTGATTCGGATGTTGCGTGCAGGCGAGGGCGACTTGATAGCCTATCATCTGCCTGTAACCAATCAGTGGAAGGATAGTTTGCTTTATTGTGGCGAGGAGGTCATCACGCATCAGGTCGTTGTGCAGCGAAATAAGGGACGGGTGAAGCCGCTGAAGGATGTGACCGAACTGGTGGGGAAAGAGGTTTATGTGAAGCCTGGGCGTTATTACGATCGGCTGGAGAACCTTAATAATGAGTTGGGAGGCGGTATTCTTATTCACAAGGTAGAGAGCGACAGTCTTTCGGTAGAGGATTTGATAGAGCAAGTGGCCAAGGGGCAGATTGCCTATACTGTAGCCGACAACGATGTAGCTCAATTGAACAAAACGTATTATCCTTCGCTCAACATTTCTTTGTCGGTCAGCTTCAGTCAGCGTTCGTCGTGGGCAGTGCGCAAGGATTGTCCCCATCTGGCAGAAGCGGCCAATCGCTGGCATCGAGAAAATAAACGGTCTACGGCATACACATCTAGTATGAAGCGTTATTTTGAGCAGAGCAAGACAGTACCTCATTCACCTATCCTCTCCTTGAAGGAGGGCAAGATTTCGCATTACGATTATTTGTTCAAGAAATATGCCAAGCAAATCGGATGGGACTGGCGCCTGCTGGCTTCATTGGCTTACACAGAGTCGAACTTTGACACAACGGCGGTGTCGTGGGCGGGAGCTAAGGGACTGATGCAGCTGATGCCTGCCACGGCCCGTGCCATGGGAGTACCTTCCGGCAAGGAACAGAATCCGGAGGAGAGTGTGAAGGCTGCAGTAAAATATATTGCTGCCACTGAGCGGAGTTTTAGACAGGTGTCCGATAAAGAGGAGCGGATTTGCTTTGTGCTGGCTTCCTATAATGCCGGATTGGGACATGTGTTTGATGCCATGGCATTGGCAGAGAAGTATGGTAAGAAAAAGGTTGTGTGGAAAGACAACGTGGAGAAGTATATCTTGCTGAAGAGCAACGAGGAGTATTTTTCCGACCCTGTGTGCAAGAACGGTTATTTTCGCGGAGTGGAGACATGTAAATTTGTACGGGATATCTTGTCACGTTTTCATACCTATCAGCAGGCAATTCCATAAGATGAAATTCCATAAAAAAGCATTTTCAGTATAGGTTCCTGTATTTCACTGACAAAATACCGAGACACTACTGAAAATGCCTTTCTTTTTTTCTGTGTTGCAACTATGGTTTTAATATCCTATTGCCACATTCAATTTAAAACAAGTTCAAGCGGTTTTTTTGTGCCTCTTCCAAAGAAACTATTTTTTTCTTGAACAGATTGCTCTTGGCACGCAACGCTTTATATTCTGTGTCTAATTCTTCTATCAGTTCAGCTTTAGCTTGTGCATTGAGCAGGCGGGCAGCTATTCCTGCATTTTGCGATGCATCCTTTAGGTGCACTACCGGTGCGTGATATACCGGTGCTATCTTCAATGCCGTGTGCATTTTGGATGTAGTGGCACCACCGATAAGAAGCGGAAAGTCCAGTCCTCGCTTTTCCAGTTCGGAAGCTACGTGTACCATTTCTTCCAACGAAGGTGTAATCAGTCCGCTCAGCCCAATCATGTCCACCTTCTCTTCAATGGCCCGTTCGATGATGGTTTCAGCGGGAACCATCACACCCAAGTCGATAATTTCATATCCGTTGCAAGCCATCACCACCGATACGATGTTCTTTCCGATGTCGTGCACATCTCCTTTGACGGTAGCCAATAGCACTTTTCCAGCAGAAGTGGTGTTTTCCACCTTCTCCGATTCGATGATAGGCTGCAAGATAGCCACTGCCTTCTTCATGGTGCGGGCTGTCTTTACCACCTGTGGCAGAAACATTTTTCCTGCCCCAAAGAGTTCGCCCACTTCGTTCATACCGTCCATCAGCGGACCTTCGATGACATCCACCGCACGGGCATATTTCGGCAATATTTCTGCCAGGTCTGCTTCCAGATAATCGCCAATCCCTTTTTTCAGGGCATATTTCAAGCGGTCTTCCACAGAGTCGTCGCGCCAGGCATCGTGGTGTACATTTGCTTGCGGATTATCTTGCTGTGCCTTTTTCAGTTGCTCGGCCAATTCGATAAGACGTTCGGCGGCATCCGGACGGCGGTTGAGCACCACGTCCTCAATTTTTTCCAGCACATCGGCCGGAATATCCGTGTAGATCACAGACGTACTCGGGTTGACGATACCCATGTCCATTCCTTTGCGGATAGCATGATACAGGAATACCGCATGCATGGCTTCACGGATATAGTTGTTGCCTCGGAAAGAGAACGACAAGTTGCTTACTCCTCCGCTGATATGTGCACCCGTCAGGTGCTGTTTGATCCATGAAGTTGCTTTGATAAAGTCTACTGCATAATTGTTGTGCTCTTCAATCCCTGTAGCTACAGCCAGTACATTGGGGTCAAAAATAATATCGTTGGGATTAAATCCGACTTTATCCACCAGTAAATGGTAAGCCCGTTCGCACACTTCAATTTTTCTGGCAGCCGTATCGGCTTGGCCTTTCTCGTCGAATGCCATGACAACTACCGCCGCACCATATTGCTTTACTTTGCGTGCATGCTCTAAAAACAGTTTTTCTCCCTCTTTCAGTGAGATGGAGTTGACAATTGATTTTCCCTGCAGACACTTCAGCCCGGCTTCGATTACTTCCCATTTGGAAGAGTCAATCATGATAGGTACCCGAGCTATTTCCGGTTCCGACATGATGAGGTTGAGGAATGTAGTCATTTCCGTGCGGGCATCGAGCAACCCGTCGTCCATGTTCACATCGAGCACCAACGCACCATCTTCCACCTGCTTGCGAGCAATGGAGAGCGCTTCCTCGTATTTTTTTTCATTGATGAGGCGCAGGAACTTGCGTGAACCTGCCACATTGCAGCGTTCACCTACGTTCACGAAATTGATTTCCGGCTTTACTTCCAGCAGTTCCAGTCCCGACAGCCACAAATGAGTGGGTGCTGGAGCTGGTACGTGTGGTTTCGCTCCGGCAGTTAGCGCTGGGTATTCAGCAATGTAGGCATCAGTCGTCCCACAGCATCCACCAATGATGTTGACAAGGCCTTCTTTGATATAATCAGCTACTTCCTTTGCCATGTCGGCCGGAGTTTGGTCGTATTTACCCAAACTGTTGGGAAGTCCTGCATTGGGATAGGCACTGATAAAATAAGGTGCGCGGGCTGCTAGTTGTGCCAGAAAAGGTTTTAGTTGGCGAGCACCAAACGAACAGTTTAGACCCACGGAAAAGATATCGGCGTGTTGTACCGATGCAAGAAAAGCATCCAGGGTTTGTCCCGACAGTGTGCGTCCGCCGATGTCCGACACCGTAACAGAGAGCATAATGGGAACTTTGACTTCCATCGTCTCCATGGCTTGCTGGGCGGCATAAATCGCTGCCTTGGCATTCAATGTATCAAATATGGTTTCAATGAGCAGTGCATCTACACCCCCTTCGAGCAGCGCTTCCATCTGCTGTTGGTATGCGGCAGTCAGTTCATCGTAGCTTAAGGCACGAAAAGCGGGATTGTTGACGTCTGGGCTCATCGAGCAAGTCTTGTTGGTGGGTCCCACAGAGCCTGCTACGAAACGAGGCTTGTCGGGTGTTCGGGCTGTATATTCGTCTGCCAATTCTCTGGCTAGCTTTACGGCAGCTAAATTTATTTCACGTACATATTCTTCTACGTGATAATCGGCCATGGAGACCGTTGTCGAACTGAATGTGTTGGTTTCAATGATGTCTGCACCCGCTTCAAGATATTTGCGGTGAATGTCTTGAATTATATCGGGGCGGGTGAGGCACAACAAATCGTTGTTGCCTTTCAGTTGTCCGGGAATGTGAGTAAACCGTTCATTGCGAAAATCTTCTTCAGTTAAGTCGTATTGTTGAATCATCGTGCCCATAGCACCATCTAAGATGAGGATACGTTCGGGCACGAGCTGCGCAATTGTTTTCTTCATTCTCTATTCTAAATCTTCTTCGTTCTCTTTTATCTTTTAAACATGCGCGCCATGTCCCTGCGGTCGTCCTTTTCCTTGATAGACTCGCGTTTGTCGTATTCCTTCTTACCCTTGGCCAGTGCAATAACCAGTTTGGCCAACCCCTTTTCATTGATAAACAGGCGCACCGGAACAATCGTAAATCCGGGGTTCTTCATTTCGCGTTGTAATTTCTCCAACTCTTTTTTATTAAGCAGGAGCTTACGTTCCCGCCGTGCCGTATGATTGTTGTAAGAACCGTAAAAATATTCGGCCACGTGCATGTTTTTCACCCATAGTTCACCTTTCATAAAATAGCAGAAGGTATCTACCAGGCTGGCTTTACCCATGCGGATGGATTTGATTTCGGTGCCTGTGAGCACTATGCCGGCTGTATAGGTGTCTATCAGTGCATAGTCGAACGTGGCCCGTTTGTTTTTGATATTTATAGAGGGTTGTTTCATCTTTGCAAAATGAATTTAGTAAGGTGATACATTAATTTAATTGGGTGGTCAGCTGATTAAACAAGAACTCAATGATAGGAGGCAGGAATGTCAGTAGGATGGAAGTAATAAGGGTATACATTACCCGATACTTTTCCTTTACTTTCATGAGTGTTTTCGATCCTTCCCATGCCACAAACACAATATAGGGGGCCAGTAGCCAGGAAATGATACGGAAGTCGGGTAGCAAGCCTGTAATGATCTGCAGCAGGAAGGGGACTACCATGGTGTAGCCGGCGTATTGCCGGGTGAGAGCTTGGTCGTTTACCACTCCGAATTGCTTCGATCCCAGTTCGTTAATAATGTAGGCCGACAAAAAATATCCGGAAAACTGTGCTACCGCTACGCTGCAACACAACGTCATGGCCAATTGGAAACTTTGCGGACCGCCCCATCCGTAAGTGAATAGAGAGCCGAGAAATACGGCTAAAGTGCATAAACCAATCATAGGATAGACAAAAGATGTATATACTTTCTGTCTATCCTCTACAGAAATTTCCTCCCAAGCTTTCGCCGGAGAGGAAATCAGTTTCATTGCTATGTTTGTTAATTCTTTGTAATTCAATGTTATTCTTGAAATTTATAATCTATTGTAGTGTTCGTCGTTGTTTTGGGTACGTCGTTGTTTTGAGTATTAATTTGAGCTGCAATAGTTATCTGTTTCGGATATTTACCGCTATTATTATCTTTATATTGACGAAGCGCTTGTTCGATGTTGAATACCTTCCATGAAAATGCTTGTCTTTTTCTTTATCTTTAGTTTCTGTAGAATTATGGCGGAGAT
>AMCI01008765.1_pt1 | contig 21642 bp, 17 predicted proteins | sample 419838 | NCBI WGS metagenome assembly AMCI01 (sample SAMN01090643, study PRJNA158313) | gut metagenome
TTGGGAGTAATCAGTTTGTAGCCCTTGCCATGAATGTTGATGATTTCAATGCTATCATCCGCCTTCAAGTGCTTGCGCAATTTGGTGATATACACATCCATACTACGGGCATTGAAGTAATTGTCATCAATCCAGATCGTCTTCAAAGCCACATCACGCTGCAGGATTTCATTGGCATTGGCACACAACAGACCCAGCAGTTCAGACTCCTTCGTCGTCAACTTCGTGCTGTTGCCATCGATGGTCAGCAACTGCTTCTGGGTATCAAAGGTGAAGCGGCCAATCTTGTACATGTTGCTTTCCTTGTTCCGCTTGCCACGTACACGACGCAAAATAGCTTCGATACGCATGGTCAATTCCTCCATACTGAACGGCTTGGTGATATAATCATCCGCACCCTTCTTGAAACCTTCCAGAATATCTTCCTTCAGGGTTTTCGCTGTCAGGAAGATGATAGGAATTTCCGCATTGCTCTGACGGATTTCCTGCGCCAGCGTAAAGCCGTCTTTCTTGGGCATCATCACATCGAGCACACACAAATCGTATTTGTTCTTGATGAAAGCGCGATAACCAGCTTCCCCATCGGGACAAAGTTCGGCCGAGTAGCCCTTTGCCTGCAAATATTCTCTCAAAAGCATGCCAAGATTCTCGTCATCTTCGCACAACAAAATTCGCAATTTCTCGTCCATATCATTCATTTTTTAATAAAGGTAATACAATAATAAATTTAGTGCCTACATTCAGTTCACTTTCTGCACGGATACTTCCCTTGTGATCCTGAATGATCTTTTTCACATAGGCCAATCCCAAGCCAAACCCTTTCACATCGTGACGATTGCCCGTGTGAACCCGGTAGAACTTATCGAAAATCTTCTTCACATTCTCTTTCTTGATACCGATACCGTTATCCTGGATAGAGATATACAGTTTGCCGTTTTCATTCCAGGTACGCACCTGCAGCAAGAGTTCACCTTCGGGCTTTTTGTACTTCACGGCATTGTCCAGCAGATTGAAAATGACATTGGTGAAATGCATCTCGTCGACATAAATCACCGAATTGACCGCATCGAGCGTAGAAGTGAGCTGTCCGTTGTTCTTTTCCACTTTCAACGCAAAGGTCTTCACCACCCCCGCAATCAGCTCGTTGGCATCGATTTCTTTCATTTTCAGGGTAGCCTTCTGACGTTCAAACATGGACATCTGCAGCACCTTTTCAACCTGGAAACGGAGTCGCTTCGTCTCATCGTTGATGACACCTGAAATATGCTGGAACATGGCAGGCGACTTGCCTACGGCCGGATCCTGCAGCATCTGTGCAGCCAACGAAATGGTCGATATGGGCGTCTTGAACTCGTGAGTCATGTTGTTGATAAAGTCGTTCTTGATCTCGGTCAACTTCTTTTGTCTGAAAATGATGCAGATGGTGAAAATAAAGGTCATCAGCAGCACCAAAGTAAAGATGAGTGAAGGGATCATAAACTTCACCGAACTGAAGATATAGTTGTCCAATGTCGGAAAATGCACATTGACAGTAGCCATGCGTGCCGGAGGGTCATTCTTGAAAAGCAATTGCGGATAACTGTTTTCGCGTCCTTCATCGGTATAGTCCGAACATTGATATACCACCGTTCCGTCACGGTCGGTCACCCGGAAGTGATAAGGAATGTCAATACCGTTGTTCAGCAGTTCTGTCTTTAAGAACAAATCCAACTGTTTAAAGTTGATACGATCCTTCAAAGGCTTGTCGCTGGCTGTATAAAGGATATTGTAAATCACCTCATCCAGCAGTGCCCGTTGATAGACGTAACGGTCCTTGATGATTTCCTGCAAGGCGCGAGCCGTTTGAGGAATATTCTTTCCCGTCGATATGATGGCCTTGGGGACTTTCGACGGCCGGTTGGCCCGGAAACGCATCTTCAACTCGAACGAAGAGTAACCGTTCAATCCATCACTCGTAATGGAATAGCCTTCCGTATGAACCAAGTCGCTTCCTTCCTGTTTCAACTGGTCACCCAGGTCCTTCCGGGAAAGTTGCGCTGCCCGTTCAGTCATCAGGGCATCATCTTCCAAATACTTCTTGGTTTCCACCAACTCAATATTACGACACGCCTGTACCAAGCTACGCTGCACAGACTCATCAAACTGTCCTCGGCGCATCTTTACCATCTCTTCAATGTAACTCACCTGCAAATAAAGCAAACTGAGAAACGAGAGGCCCATTACGATACCCAAAATCCAAATAGTAGACTTTTTCATGTCAGCAAATTTATAGGTGATGCTTCATTTCACATAACGGATTAACCTATTTTAATCGGCTATTTTCTTAATTTAACCGAAAAAGTAGTTAAAGATGATATTCTCACCATTACAAGCCTTTCGGTACTCTACCGTTTGCAAAAATAATAAAAAATTAAGCACTTGTGGATGCTTTACCCCTAAAAGTTTAAGGACTATTAAATAAAAAGGAGGTGCAAATTTAACAAAGCACCTCCTTTTATCTATATCTTCATGAATGGGAATTAATCTTCCTTGCTTTCCTTGGCTTCAAATTCCTTCATCAATTTATCCTGTACATCACCCGGAACCAGTTCGTAGCTTGCAAACTTCATAATGAAGGAAGCACGACCTCCGGTCAGTGAACTCAATGAAGTAGAGTAAGAAGACATTTCCTTCAAGGGTACCTTAGCCACCAGCTTTTCGTAGCCGTTTTCACTGCTCATACCCATAATCATGCCACGACGACCCTGCAAGTCACTCATCACATCTCCCATCTTGTCGCTCGGGACAAACACTTCCACGTCATAAATCGGTTCCAGGATCTTCGGACCGGCATTCTTGAACGCTTCACTGAAGGCATTGCGACCTGCCAGCATGAACGAGATTTCATTCGAGTCTACCGGGTGCATCTTTCCGTCATACACAATCACGCGTACATCGCGGGCATAAGAACCGGTCAGCGGTCCTTGTTCCATACGGCTCATGATACCTTTCAGGATGGCCGGCATGAAGCGTGCATCGATGGCACCACCCACTACGCTGTTAACAAACACTAATTTACCGCCCCATTCCAGAGGAATTTCTTCGGTACCCTTCACGTTCATCTTGTATTCCTGTCCGTTGAACTTGTAAGTGTCGGGCATCGGCATACCTTCGTAGTAGGGTTCCACAATCAAGTGAACTTCACCGAACTGGCCGGCACCACCCGACTGTTTCTTGTGACGATAGTCGGCACGGGCAGATTTCGTAATGGTTTCGCGATACGGGATTTTCGGTTCTTCGAACTTCACCTGCAGCTTTTCGTTGTTTTCCAAACGCCATTTCAAGGTACGGAGGTGGAATTCACCCTGACCGTGAACAATGGTCTGCTTCAGTTCCTTCGACTGTTCCACTACCCAAGTCGGGTCTTCTTCACGCATACGGTTCAAGATAACCATCATCTTTTCCACGTCGGCTTCGTTCACCGGCTTGATGGCGCGAGAATATTTCGGGTTCGGATATTTAATGAAGTTGAAACGGTTTTCACAATCCTTGCCGTTCAAGGTATTGCCTGTCTTCACATCTTTCAGTTTCACGGTACAACCGATATCACCGGCCACCAGTTCTTCCACCGGAATACGGTTGGCACCGGCACACACGAACAGCTGAGCCATACGTTCCTTCGAGCCACGGTCGGCATTCGACAAGTCATCACCTTCGTGTACCTTACCGCTCATCACCTTGAAGTACTGTACGCCACCAATATGCGGCTCAACGGCAGTCTTGAAGAAATACAGCGAAGTAGGACCATCTGCTTCCGGAGCCACAGGCACCCCACGAGTGTTGTGAACCACCGGCATATCCGATACAAACGGCACCACATTACCCAAGAATTCCATCAGACGACGTACCCCCATATCCTTGCCTGCACATACGCAGAACACCGGGAACATACCGCGAGCGGCCAATCCCTTACGGATACCTTCACGCATTTCATCTTCGGTCAATGATTCCGATTCGAAGAATTTTTCCATCAGCGTTTCGTCGTTTTCAGCCGCAGCTTCCACCAATGCCTTGTGCATTTCCAGGGCCTTTTCCTTTTCCGATTCCGGAATTTCTTCGATGGTCGGAGCACCACCTTCCGGACCCCATGAATACTTCTTCATCAACAGCACGTCAATCAGTTCATGGAAGTTAGGACCGGTTTCCAACGGATACTGCACGGGCACTACCTTGGAACCATAGATGCTCTTCAACTGATCCAAAATATTGTCATAGTCACACTTTTCATGGTCGAGCTGGTTCACCAGGAAAATGACCGGCTTACCCAACTTTTCCGTATAACGGAAGTGATTCTGCGTACCTACTTCGGGACCATACTGACCGTTCAACAGCAAAATGGCCGTATCGGTCACGTTCAAGGCGGTCATCGCTGCCCCCACAAAGTCATCACTACCCGGACAATCGATTATATTAAGCTTCTTACCGTTCCACTCTACATGATAAACGGTAGAGAACACTGAATAACCATATTCTTGCTCTACCGGAAAATAATCACTAACTGTATTCTTGGCTGTAATTCTACCACGACGCTTGATGATACCACTCTCAAAAAGTAAAGACTCTGTGAGGGTGGTCTTACCTGAGCCATCATTGCCAAGGAGTGCAATGTTCTTGATTTCGTTAGTCTGATATACTTTCATGATATTCTAAGGTTAAATTAGTAACAAATTGGATATGTCTTTCATATCTCCTAAAAATATGGGGCGCAAATTAGAAAATAAAGAGAGAATAAGCAACATTAAAGTGGGTGTTACTAAACTATGTTTTAGGGCAGGATGAAGAAAGAGACAATAGGAAATTTGTACAATGCGGCCTTTTTTTATAGTTTTGCGGTCGATAAAACAAACCCTCTTTTTATGGCTGGAATCTATCTTCATATCCCCTTCTGCAAGCGTCGCTGCATCTACTGCGATTTCTTTTCGACCACCCAGAACGACAAAAAGAAAGCTTACATCGAAGCCTTGTGCCAGGAATTGGCTCTTCGGAAGGATTACCTGCAAGGGGAAACCATAGAAACCATCTACTTGGGGGGAGGGACCCCTTCTCAACTGGAAGCGGCAGATTTCGAACGCATTTTCGAAACCATCTACCGAATCTACCCGGTTCACAGTCAAGCCGAAATCACGCTGGAAGCCAATCCGGACGACCTGACCCCCACCTACGTCCACCGGCTGCGTCAACTGCCGTTCAACCGGCTTAGCATGGGTATCCAAACCTTCCACGACGAAACGTTGCAGCGGCTTCACCGCCGACATACCGCCCAACAGGCCATCGAGGCTTTCCAACGCTGCCGCGAAGCGGGATTTGACAACCTCAGCATCGACCTGATGTACGGTTTGCCCGGCGAGTCCCTGAAACTTTGGGAAACCGACCTGGAACAGGCCACCGCTCTGCACCCCGAACACATTTCCGCTTACCACTTAATTTATGAGGAAGGAACAGCCCTTTGGAAGTTGCGCGAACAACACCAGGTAGAAGAAGCCGACGAAGACTTGAGCCTTCGCCTCTTTACCGTCTTGATGGATCGCCTGGGGGCTGCCGGCTATGAGCACTATGAAATCTCCAACTTTGCCTTACCCGGACGACAATCGCGTCACAACTCCAGTTATTGGGAAGGCATTCCCTACCTGGGATGCGGCCCATCGGCCCATTCCTACAACGGCACTTCCCGCCAATGGAACATCGCCTCATTGGATGGCTACCTACAAGGCATTGCCCAACACACCCCCGAAGTAGAAATGGAGGAACTGGACCTCTATACCCGCTACAACGATTTCATCATCACCCGGATGCGTACCCAAAAAGGTCTGTCCCTCCTTCAGCTAGCAACTGAATTCGGAACAGACCTCTATCGTTATTGCCTCCAAATGGCCCAACCCCATCTGCAACAAGGTACGTTGGAAAGAAAGGAAGAGATACTGAAACTCACCCGATCCGGCATCTTTGTTTCAGACGGCATCATGAGCGACCTGTTATGGGCGGACTGACCGCTTACTTCCGCTTTTCGTAGTACCTTACCCAATCTACCCACATTTCAACTGGCAGTTCCTTGGGGTCCACTTGACCAACCCATTGGCCACCCAACTGCATATCGATCAACAGATAGTAAGGCTGATAGAAAGGAAATTGACCCTCTTTATCCGTCTCGATGCGCGGATAGGTAAAGGTATGTTGCCGATTGATGGCAAACACCAAACTGTCGGGGTAAATGTCGACCGAATAGATATTGTAACCATCCGGATGAATACCTTGTATGCCTCCATGAGGAGGTTCTGTTTTATATCCCAGCGTATAAGTATAGTAAGAATGAACTGTCTGATAAGCCAGTGTATCATGATTTAAACGTTCCATAATATCAATTTCTCCCGCTTTAGGCCACTTACCTTCCGTCGGAAGCATCCATATTGCCGGCCAAGCGCCTTTGGCACCCTGCAGTTTGGCACAGATTTCTACCCGTCCACCGGTAAATGCTTTCTTATCCTTGGTATAAAGACCTCCTGTAAGGTAAGGGGCCGTATCTTGCTTCAATGTGTGGTTTACAATCCCCCTCAGCACGAGATGACCATCCCGCATCGCATAGCAGGAATCAAAGTCAGACATATAATTGTTCCAGTCGGCACCTCCCCGCGGAATCTTGCTCCAAACTGTCGTATCAAAAGTTTCCTGACCATCAAAAGTCTCTGTCCATACCAATTTCCAATCCGAATGAGGCTTCGATGGACTACAAGCACTCATCCAGGTCCAAAGGAGGAAGAATACTCCCCATCCCAACTCAGTTTTTGTCATGTTTCATGTATCTTCTACAGGTTAATAAAAAGAGCCGTATGAAAGTTTTTCACTCCATACGGCCTCTGATTTATGCAGTCAATATTACTTAGCCAAGCTATAGACTACGTCCATAATCTGCTGTCCGATTTCGTCGGCAGCCTCCATCGTGGCAGCTTCCGAGTACACACGGATAATCGGTTCAGTATTGCTCTTGCGCAAGTGTACCCACTTGTCGGGGAAGTCAATCTTTACACCGTCAATGTCATTGATTTCTTCGTTCTTGTAGAGTTCCTTCACCTTGGCCAGGATGGCATCCACGTCCGTTTCCGGAGTCAGGTCGATGCGGTTCTTGGCGATGAAATACGGAGGATAGCTGGCGCGCAGTTCGCTCACCTTCTTGCCTTCGTGTGCCAGGTGGCTCAGGAACAGGGCGATACCTACCAGTGCATCACGGCCGTAGTGGCTTTCCGGATAGATTACTCCACCGTTGCCTTCACCGCCGATCACAGCGTTCGTAGCCTTCATCTTGGTCACCACGTTCACTTCACCTACGGCTGACGCATTGTATTCGCAACCGTACTTACGGGTTACGTCGCGCAGCGCACGCGTAGAGCTCAAGTTCGATACGGTATTGCCCGGTGTATGCTTCAGCACATAGTCGGCTACCGTTACCAGTGTATATTCTTCCCCATACATCTTGCCGTCTTCGCAAATCATCGCCAGGCGGTCCACGTCAGGATCCACAACGAAAGCCACGTCACAGCCCCCCTTGGCCATCAGGCCCATGATGTCGCCCAGGTTCTTTTCCAGAGGTTCCGGGTTGTGCTGGAAGTCACCCGTAGCTTCGCAATACAGCTTTTCTACATGCTTCACACCCAGACGGTCGAGCAGTTCGGGCAGGATGATACCCCCTACCGAGTTCACGCAGTCGATGGCCACATGGAAATCAGCCTTGCGGATAGCTTCCACGTCCACCAGCTTCAGTGCCAATACGCTGTCGATGTGCTTCTGGTTGTAAGTGTTGTCTTCGCGATACTGGCCCAGGTGGTCGATATCGGCAAATTCGAAAGCTTCCGCTTCGGCAATGCGCAACACTTCGTTTCCTTCTTCCTTGTTCAGGAATTCACCATGTTCATTCAGCAACTTCAGTGCATTCCACTGTCTGGGGTTGTGGCTGGCTGTCAGGATGATACCCCCACAAGCACCTTCCATGGTCACCGCCAGTTCGGTAGTCGGCGTAGAAGCCAGGCCGATGTTCACCACGTCAAAGCCCATACCCATCAAAGTACCGCACACCACGTTCTTGACCATTTCGCCCGAGATACGAGCGTCGCGGCCTACCACGATTTTGTTGCTCTTTACAGTAGTTGTCTTACGGATCAGCGTTGCATACGCTGAAGTGAATTTCACGATGTCGAGCGGGTTCAAACCTTCCCCCACTTGTCCGCCGATAGTACCGCGGATGCCCGAGATTGATTTTATTAAGGTCATTGTGCTAATTGATAAATAATTTCATAGAAACAGGGATATACATACTGCGATGCGTTCATCTGTCCCTGGTTGTGCGGAACGATCAGTCGTACTACGGAACGAGCAGCAATTTCACGTCCCACCCGAATATAGTTGAAAGGTATCAGCCATCCGGTAGGCACCGAAGGGCTTTGCCAGGCCGTCGGCATCATGCCCGACTTGAAGGTCGCTGAAAAAGAATTTTCCTTTTTGGTCAACGTCAACACATCGGGATGAGCCATACTGGGATAGCTCGGGTCATTATTGAAGGAGATGGTATCGTTCTTCTCGGTTCCGATGCGTTCTTCCACATAGCGGGCCAGCACCTCGTGTCGACCATCCTTCAACGGCTTACCTTCACCTCGTTTTACAATCTGCATATAAACGCCCGATTCTTTCATCAGGACATATTGATTTTTCGCCAAATCAGTCACCGAATCTTGCGCTTCAAACTCCTCTTCAGTAATCACTTCGATCTTTTCTCTTTCAATAAAACGCTGAATGGCTTCCCTTTCATCCTCTTTCATCTCTGCGTAAGTCTTGTCATCATTACACGAAGTCACTACGCCACCCAGCAGGAAAGCAGCCAACAGCCCTAGAATCCAATTTTTCATGCTAATACATTTAATTTCTGAACAAAAATAATAAATATGTTCGGAAGTGTTGTTTTGTTCGGTCTCAATTATACTTAAATAACTATTTTTTCGCCAAAAGCAAATCTTCATATTTCACCAAAGCACGCTTGAACAGTTCAACGGCCTCATCCAGGGTACCGTAAAACTCACCTCCCGATGCATTCAGGTGTCCACCCCCATTGAAGAACTCGGCCGCTACCTGGTTGCAAGGAAATTCACCTACCGACCGCAAAGAGACCTTGATCATCTTCTTTTCGGCATCTTCACGCAGGAAAACGGAAAAGATGACATCCTTGATTTGAAGCGGCATATTCACAAAACCTTCCGTATCGCCTTTCACCGAACAGAACTTGTTCTGCTCTTCCTGGGACAGGCAAATCAAGGCCGAATGGAACTGAGGATATACGCGCATCTTTTCGTAAAGCACATAGCCCATCAGACGCAGGCGGTTTTCCGAATAGGTATGAAAGACCTTGCGGTAAATTTCGTCCTTGTCAATACCTTTCGAGAGAAGTTCGCTGATAATGAAATAAATCTGACGGTTGTTCGAGTTGTAGGTAAAGCCACCCGTATCGGTCATCATGCCGGTATAGATGCATTCGGCACCTTCCTTGGTGATATCCTCGAAATAGCCCAGCCGGCAAATCAACCGGAACACCAGTTCCGAGGTGGAGGAAATCTCCGGATGGGAAATGACAATGCGACAGAAATTTCCCGGATGGAGATGGTGGTCAATCATCATCTTGCGGGCCGGTGAATTGGCCACGGCATCGGCCATTTCGTCAATGCGCGACAAGACATTGAAGTCCAGGCAACAGATGACATCGGCCTCCTGCAGGAGTTGGTCGGCAAACTCAGCATATTTGTCATAACGGATAATATCCTTGGCACCCGGCATCCAACGCAGGAAATCGGGGAAAGCATTGGGGACAATGACATGGACGGTCTTCTCCTGTGACTGCAGAAAATGTCCCAATCCCAATGAAGAACCAATGGCATCCCCATCGGGCGATACATGCGTCACAATCACTATTTTTTCAGCACGGTCAAACCATTTCCGAGCATGGTCGATTTCAGCTTGTGCAATTACTTTTGATAACATTTCTATTCTTTTTTACTTGAAAGGGCAAAAGTACAAAATTAATTCCGTATCTGGGGAAAAATCCGGTAAGAACCTTTTGTCTTCAAGGCAATAAAATCCAGGCCCAGTTTCCGGCACTCTTCCACGTACCGTTGTTGCCTGTCCGCACCGAGCGAAGCATCCAACACCACGGTCCGAATCCGGAACAGACGCTGCAAAGAAGCGATGCTCCCCTGGCAGCCCCGGCACAGATAAAGGTAATCCACCGGCAAGGGATGAGGGGATTGCCGATGCCGCCACCGGTTGTGGTCCACCAGACAAACCGTCATTCCCCGATAGCGGTACAGACCTTCCCTTTGCCAGGCAGCCTCCGCAGGAAAAGCCTTCACCTGCCCGGCCGACAAGTAAAGGCCTGGAGCCGGAGAAGGAACTTGGGTTTGGTAAAACCAAACTCCCAACGCAACGTGCAGAACCAGCAAAAAGGGAATGCACACTTTCCGGGACCGGTACACCAGCCCTATCCAGCCCACCAGCAACACCAGGTAACAGACGACCACCAGATTTACCGACAGGGTCAGGTGTCCCGAATCGGCCAACGGCCAGGCTCCCAGTTGACGCAAACCCGCATTCATTCCCCGCAACAAGAGCTGCAGCACTTCCACCACCCCCTCATGGACAAGCCCCCAGGGCAAAGTCACCCACAACAACACCGTCCCATAGACAATGAGGCAAACCAAGGGAGCCACCCAGACATTCGCCAACAGAAAATAAATCGGGAAATGAGCAAAGTAATGCAGCAGCAGGGGAGCAGTACCCAACTGGGCAGCCAAGGACACCGATATCACTCCCCACAGGTAGCGCAGCACCGGTTGACGGAAAGAGAACCGGGAAGAAAGAAGCGGCTCAAACAGCAGGATGGAAAAGACAGCCAAAAAAGAAAGTTGGAATCCGACATCATACAGATAAAAAGGGTCGGCAATCAACATCACGGCCGCAGCCAGGGAAAGACTGTTGAGCGAAGAGGACTCTGAAGAAGCAGCCCGGGCAATCATCAATCCCATACACATCACTACCGCCCGCACCACAGAAGCGGACAAGCCTACCAGAAACGCAAACCCCCACAAGACACTCAGCATCAGCCCGCATTTCAACCAACGGCCCACCCTCGAGACGTCCAGCGGCCGTAAGAGAAAAGCGAGCAGCCCCCACAGAATGGCCACATGCATACCCGAAAGGGCCAGTATATGACTGACGCCCGCCTGGCGATACACAGAACGCACTTCCTCGCTCAAGTCATCCTTATAGCCGACTGTCAGCGCCGAGAGTACCGCCAGTTCATCGCCCCGGAACCCCCAAGCCCGATAGGAGGACAATATCCGTTCACGACCTTCCAAGGCCTGCTGTTTCCAGGAAAGAGGCTCCCGCTCACCCGTCCGTCGCCAATGACCCGGGAAGACCACTGCTGTACCGCTTACCCCCTTCCGAAACAGATAGGTGGCGTAATCGAAATCCCCCGGAAGTGCGGATGCCTGCAAAGGCTCGACCCGCATAGAGACGAGCAAGCCATCGCCCACCGAAAGCGGTTGCGACAAACTATCCTTCATCACATACGCCCATACCACTTTGTGGACGGGCACCACCTTCGCAGGAATCTCGGGAGCAGAGGCATCTACCGGAACATAAGCGTCCACCCGCAAACGGCAAAGCCAAGTCTTGGGCTTTGCCTGCGGTCGTTCCAGGAGAGTGGCCCGATAGACCGCCGGTTCCGCAGGCCAGTCGTAACGCACCTCTTCCATACGTTCCTCTCCCAGCTGTATACCCAGCACCCCCATAAAGGCAAAAGCCAACCCGCCAAAGAGGAACCGACAACGGTAATCCGAAAGAAACAGCAATCCCCCCAGGACCAGCAGAAGTACCAGCAAGATGCCACCCAGCACCCCCTGATTGCCACCGGCCACAGCCTCCCAGCAGCCGCTCAAGGACAAAAAAATTCCGGTGACTAAAAAGAAAGTCAACCGGAATAGAGGGTAAGGCTTCACAAGTGGACGAGCCTGAAAATCATTCATGACACTATTTTTTCCGTTCCCGGAGAAAGCGTACCGCCGGCCACCTTTCAGGTTCGAAAGTGCCGGTTCCAGCCTCCATCGCGGAAACCTGCTTCACAACTACCGAAAAGCGTTAAAGCTGCTTCAGCTGATGGATCATATCCATCGGGTCGGGAGCCTTGAAGACCGCATTGCCAGCCACCAGGACATCCGCGCCGGCTTCCACCAGCTGCTTGCCTGTCTGCAAATTCACGCCGCCATCAATTTGAATCAAGGCTTGCGAACCGGTACGCGCAATCAGTTCGCGCAATTCCTTCACCTTGTCCAGCGTATGCGCAATGAATTTCTGGCCGCCAAAACCCGGATTGACACTCATCAACAGCACCATGTCCACATCGCAGATGATATCGGCCAGCATGCACACAGGCGTAGACGGGTTCAAGGTAACCCCTGCCTTCATGCCGGCATCCTTGATTTGCTGTACCACCCGATGCAAATGCGTGCAAGCTTCGAAATGCACATTCATCATCAGGGTGCCCAAGCCCTTCACTTCCTGAATGAACTTGTTAGGTTCCACAATCATCAGATGCACATCCAACGGCTTTTCGCACAATTCGGCTACATATTTCAATACCGGAAAGCCAAACGAGATGTTCGGTACAAACACCCCATCCATGATATCCAAGTGCAGCCAGTCGGCTTCACTTCGGTTAATCATGTCGATATCTGCCTGCAGATTGGCAAAATTGGCAGACAACAACGAAGGAGAAATCAAAGGTTTACTCATAATTTGCGGTTTTAATTCCTTATACATATCGGGGATACCATCCTTATCCCTCTCTTGATAACAATAGAACAAAGATACGGATATTTTGCAAAAATCCCCTCACTCCCTCCTTTTTATTTTGGGAAAGTCAACCGAACCCCCAATTGTAGGTTGAATTGAAAAGGATGTTCCTTGCGGATGGTTTCCACTTCGCTGCCGTCGTTGAAATAATAGGCCACACCGGGTTCCGCATACAAGCCCAAACGCTCGTTCAACTTCCACTGCACCCCTGCCGCCGCCGAGAGCGACCACTGCAAGGGATCCACGTCGAGATCCTCCTTGGCCCCTGACAGTTTCTGGTAGGAATCTCCTGCCGGGTTCGATACACTTCCCGTCAACGTGCGCTCACCGGATACACATTTCTCGACAGCTCCCCCGGCCGAAGCATACAGTTCCAACCAGCGATTGTTCCAGAAGCGATGATGCAGCTTCACGGGAATACCGACATAATGCAACTTGTCTTTCCATCCATAATGATTCTTGACGGTGCCCGAACGCGTTTCGGAAGCCAGCTGCGTATAGGTCAATCCCGTCTCGATGGCCCAAGCGGCATCCAGGTCCAAACGGAAGGAAAGTCCCCAGACCACAGGCATCTTGTATTCCACGTCCGTCTTCGGTTCCCGACCTTCCGACAGGTTCTTGAACTGCACCAGCTTGTCGATTTCCGACAAGACCTGCACCCCGTAGGAATTGTTCGAAACCGCTCCGTTCATTCCCCGCGGCAAAGGCAAATAACCATTGCTCTGTGCCGAAGAAGCCCAAGAGCCATTGCCGGCCGACACGCCGACAGACCAGCTTTTCCGCTCGGAGGAACGACGTTTCTGCACACCCGAACGAGCCGAAGCATACCAGGGACGATAGGTAGAGGCAGGGGCTGAAACAGTTTCCTGCTTTTCGTCTGCTTCCGCTTGCGATGAAATCCGGGAAGCAGAAGGGCTGGCCATCGAAACACCCGCAGCCAGGCTCGCCATCCGCTTCGGTCGGGAAACCTTCGGCAAAGACGATTCGGCAGCCAACAACCGGGAAGGCTCCGTGGCAAGCGCCATCGGCATCAGCGTATCCTGCTGTTCCGCTTCCCCACCGTGGACCCACACGCTCCCCTGGTGCATGCCCGACGGTCCAGTCTGCCAATCGGCCGATTGCTGCTGCAAATACTCAACCGACGGAGATTGCCAGAACCATACCGTCAGTGTGGAAGCCACCAGCAAAAGTGCCACGGCAGCGGCTGCCTGCCAACGCCGGGCAAACGGCAGCACGCGTGGAGAAGGCTGCAGTTCCCGCTCCAACTGTTCCCAAAGGTCCGTTGGTACCGGTTCTTCGTAATTATCCAACCGCTGACGGAAGTTCTTTATCCATGGATCTTTTTCTTTCATTCCTTTCCTTTCTTTCTATACTCGGTGATCTTTTTCATCAACAAGACACGGGCTCTATACAACTGTGACGAAGAGGTATGCTCGGTGATGCCCAACAACTGGGCGATTTCCTTATGGCTCTTTTCCTCGAGTACATACAAATTGAACACCGTACGGTAACCTTCTGGCAATTCCTGTATGAAACGCATCAAGACCGACGGGGGAATTTCATCCCAATCAGGGTCTGTATCGTCCATCACATCCGGCAGTTCCTCCACCGTTTCATAACGGATAGCCGCCCGCTTGCGCAGATAACTCAATGCCTCGTTGACCATGATACGCGACATCCAGGCCTTGAGAGAACCCTCTCCCAAGTAAGTAAACTGGCCAAAGGAACGGAAAATCTGCAGAAAACCATCGTGCAGCACATCCTGTGCTGCTTCGCGGTTGCCTGTATAACGGACACAAATGGCCATCAGATGACCGGCATAGCGCTCATACAACAGCTTGCGGGCCAGGTTGTCACCTTGTCCGCAACGGTCCACCAGTTCCTCTTCCTTCATGTTTCGTATCACTTCTCGCTCTATTTTCCAAATGACAAGGATGCAAAATTACTGCATCGCATAGAATAAAAAATCTGCTTAAGCAGTTTTAACACATTTCCATGCAGTCTTCTGCAGGATTTGCTCTTTAGACAACATCAACAAATACTTAGCTAATTTCGTCCATGATCCCATGAAAAACGAAGGCTGTATCGCAGGTATATCCACCCATTGATACAGCCTTCACTTGTTTTTTACAGTCCCCAACGTTTATTCCACGTGCTCTGTGCCTGCCGTACGATAGCCCCGCAGGAAGTCGGTCACCTGCATCCGCTTCTTGCCGGCCAACTGCAGGGTCAGGATATTCAGGAAACCATCCTTCAAGGCCACCTGGAAATACGTCTTTCCGTCGGTACGGACCGCACCGACCGGACACGCATGTTCGGCAAAGATCTTTTCCGTTTCAAAGATCTTGAGCACCTGGCGGTTTCCCTCGGCTGTACACAGTTCGGTCCAGGCAGCCGGATAGGGTGACAAGCCGCGGATGAAGTCGTACACCGGTTTTACCCCTTTCTGCCAATCAATGCGGCACGTCTCCTTAAAAATCTTCGGGGCAGGACGCAGTTCGGTATCGGGCTGCACCATGTCTTCCTGCGGAATGGACTTCACCGTTCCGTTCAGGATGGCATCGACCGTTTCGACCACCAGTTCGCCGCCCAAATGCATCAGTTTGTCATGAACCACTTCCACGTTGTCGGTATCGGCAATCGGCACCCGTACCTGCTGGATCACTTCCCCCGTATCGATTTCATGCTTCAGGAAGAAAGTCGTGATACCGGTTTCGGTATCCCCGTTGATGACGGCCCAGTTGATGGGAGCCGCACCGCGGTACTGCGGCAACAGCGAAGCGTGAAGGTTGAACGTACCCAGTCGCGGCATATTCCACACCACTTCGGGCAGCATGCGGAAAGCCACCACAATCTGCAGGTCGGCCTGCAGCGAGCGCAGTTCTTCCACGAAAGTCTCGTCCTTCAAGCGTTCCGGCTGAAGGATACGCAGACCTTGCGACACCGCATACTCCTTCACGGGGCTAGGCTGCAACACACTGCCATGACGTCCCATCGGTTTGTCGGGCATCGTGATCACGCCCACCACGTTATATCCACCTTCTACCAGTTTCTTCAGGCTCTCCACGGCAAAGTCGGGAGTACCCATATACACGATTCGTAAGTCTTTCTTTTCCATTTACTTGTTACTATCCTACTGTTTGTCTATTAATCCGCCGAGAAATCCACCAGTACCTGTCGGTACGAATTGAAAATCTTCGACTTGGAAACAAATCCCTTGTATTTTCCCTGTTCGTCGATAACCGGCAGGTTCCACGCCTTCGTATCGTCGAACTTCTTCATCACTTCCTCCATCGAGTCGTTTACGAAGATACGGGCCGGAGGCGACACCATGAACTTTTCGACCAAGAAGCGGTGATACAGCTCCTGGCGGAACATGATGTTGCGGATATCATCCAAGGCCACAATGCCCAGCAGCGCCCCGTTGGCATCCACCACCGGAAAGAGGTTACGCTTGGCTTTGGATATCACCTTCACCATCTCGCCCAAGTCCATGTCGGGACGTACCTTCTGAAAGTCTGTTTCAACCACGCTTTCGATATTCATCAACGTCAGTACCGCCTTGTCCTTGTGGTGCGTAATCAACTCGCCTTTCTTGGCCAAACGCATGGAATAGATACTGTGCGGTTCGAAAATCATGATGGTCAAGTACGAACTCACCGACACCATCATCAACGGCAGGAAGAGGTCATAGCCCCCCGTCAGTTCGGCTATCAGGAAGATACCCGTCAACGGTGCATGCATCACCCCCGACATCAGTCCCGCCATGCCCAGCAAGGCAAAGTTCTTCTCGGGCACATACGGACCCAGATGCATCTCGTTGCAGAAGTGCGAGAAGACGAACCCCGCAATACATCCCAGGAACAGGCTCGGTGCGAAAATACCCCCGCAACCGCCCCCTCCGTTCGTTGCACTGGAAGCAAAGACCTTGAACAGGATGATCAGCAGCAGATAAGGCAGCAGCAGATGGTCGAAGCCATAGAACACCGAATTGTTCATCACCGTATTCCAATCCTGGTTGGACACTCCGTTCAGCAGCAGTTCAATGGTATCATATCCTTCCCCATAGAGCGGAGGAAAGAGGAAAATAAGGATGCTCAACATTACCCCACCCATGGCCAGCTTGACATACGGATTGCTGTAGCGGCGGAACACATTCTCCACCGAGTTCATGGCCCGGGTAAAGTAAAGCGACACCAACCCACAGACAATGCCCAACAGGATGACCGAAGGGATGCGTTCCATCATAAAGGGCTGGTCCAGGTGGAACTGGAACATCGCCTCCGTACCCGTCAGGATGTACGACACCGTAGCCGCCGTCACGCACGACACCAGCAGCGGCAAGAGCGAAGCCATGGTCAAGTCAATCATCAACACCTCCAAGGTAAACACCAGTCCGGCAATGGGGGCCTTGAAAATGCCGGCGACGGCACCTGCCGCCCCACAACCCACCAGCAGCATCAGGGTTTTGTGTTCCATCTTGAAGATGCTGCCCAGATTGGAACCGATGGCCGAACCGGTCAGCACAATCGGCGCCTCGGCTCCCACCGAACCACCGAAACCGATGGTGATGGCACTGGCCAAGACCGAACTCCAGGTATTATGCCGTTTGATGCGGCTCTGACGCCGGGAGATGGCATACAGAATTTTCGTGACCCCGTGGCTGATGTCATCCTGCACGACGTGACGGATAAACAAGCCGGTCAAGAAAATACCGATGACCGGATACACCAGGTACAGCCAGTTCACCCCCGTCGAGTCGAAGTTTTCCGTCAGGAACTCTTTGATCCATTCCACCAGGAATTTCAGGAACCAGGCGGCCAAGGCCGTCAGGATGCCCACCAGGAAGCTCAGAATCAGGATAAAGTGCTTCTCCTTAATTTTCTTTTCGCGCCACTGGATGAACCGTTGCAGCGCCGTTTTCTTGTTTTCTTCAAGTATTGCGTCCATGCTGCCGATTATTCTCTGATGATTTTGATTTCGCCCCCCTTGCCCAGTTTGAGGATGCTCGAAGGCTTGGGTTGACTCTGTTCCTGTTGACGGTATCCCACGATGTAATCCACCGCCTGCTTCACCTCGTCACTGATGGCCGCAAAGTTGGCCGGCGACGGTTCGCCGCTGATGTTGGCCGAAGTCGAAACAATGGCCTTGCGGAAACGGAAGCACAATTCCTTCGAAAAGGCTTCGCGGGTGACGCGGATACCCACGCTGCCATCCTCGGCCAGGAGGTTCGGTGCCAGGTTGCGGGCACCGTCATAAATAATCGTCAGGGGTTTTGTGGCATATTCAATCAGGTCCCAGGCCACTTCGGGCACCTCGCTCACGTAAAAGTCCACCTTCACGTCGCTGTCGACCAGCACCAGCATCGCCTTGCTGTCGGCCCGCCGCTTGATTTCATAGACTTTCTTCACGGCTTCCGGGTTCGTCGCGTCGCAACCGATGCCCCACACGGTATCAGTAGGATACAGAATGACGCCTCCCTGCCGCATCACTTCACAGGCTTTCTGGATGTCTTCTCTCCAATCTTCGTTCATATTATTGGGATTTTTCAGATTTCAAATTCTAACAAACTACAAAGGTATATAAAAAATAACGATTATCTGCGTCCGATGGGGCAGAAAGTCATTACGGACAACGAGGAACTTACAGCGTGCCTCCCCTCCCCCTGTAACAGCCCAAGCGCTCCCTGCCCCAGCGGATTGGCTTGCCGGGACAGGGAGCGCTTCTATCATCACGTCCGATGGATTCAGAGTTCTTCGATTTCTTCGAGGGACAAACCGGTGATACGGGCAATGACCGCTGCAGGAATGCCTTCGGCTTTCATGGCACGGGCATTCTTTATGCGCTCTTTGGCTTCCCCTTGAGCAATCCCTTGTGCGATGCCATCCTTCACCGCAGTTTGATGTATGGCAAAGTTGTCACGCATCACCTTGATGCTTTCGTCATACTTCTCGCGTTCCTCTTTGCTCAAGGCGGTGATATCGGCGATTTCCGACAGTTTGCGGAATATCTCGCTCTGTGTGGTAAACGGTACTCTTTCCAGTGCTTCCATGTGCTTCAATACATAAATCCATTGTTCAAACTGAGTATCACAGTCTTCCTCCTTTTCATTGAAAAGAGGAAGGGCCAGGTAAATGAACCGTTCGCAGTCGGTCACTTGTTCGTGCGAATCGCGGTCCATCAGGGCAACGTCGGTACGGAACTTGCAAGGGAAGGCATTCAAGTCCTGGTAATTCAGGAAGCAGACAGTGTAGACCGGAGAAAAGTCATAGTCCCATTTCCCCTTCTGTCCCTGGTCCACAATCGTCCTGGAGGCATAGAACACACTTCGCTTCACGAAATGCTCTTGCCGGCGGTTCTGCATCTCGACAATAATGTGCTCGCCCGTATCCGTCGTACAGTAGATATCAAAAATGATACCTCTCTCTTCTTTCGAAAGGGCCGGACGCTCCTTGTCCTTGAACGTCAGGTCCAATATCTTGCGCTCACCCTTTAGCAATGCGTTCAGGAAGTGGATGAGCAGGTCCTTCGTCAGCTCCTGACCGAAGAGTCGCTTGAATCCCCAGTCGGAAAAAGGATTGATATATTTGCCCATAATGGCTGATTGAGTGATCTGTATTTAATAAGACAAAATTAATGAAAATGAAGGACTTCTCCTATTTTTTAGCTTGTATTTTGTTTGTGAAACAAAAAAAGTCCGGATCACAATCCTTCTCTTCTTCTAGGGGACGGGAAGGCTGTTTCCGGAGAGAACTGGACAGACCCCATCCCCGTAAACAAGTCCATCTCCCACCTAGAGTTCTTCGATTTCTTCGAGGGACAAACCGGTGATACGGGCAATGACCGCTGCAGGAATGCCTTCGGCTTTCATGGCACGGGCATTCTTTATGCGCTCTTTGGCTTCCCCTTCTTCCCGGCCTTCCTTCCGACCTTCTTCCCGCACATCCGCTTCCACAATGCTGTTCACCCGATAGCGGTCCAGGGCGCGGTCGTAGGCGATGCGGTTCTCTTCGGAGAGGTTGGCCACGGCGGCCAGCTGTTCCAGGCGTTGGAACACTTGTTCTTTCAGGTTGTCGGGCATCTTATTCCAGTTTTGCATATTCTTCAGGGCATACATGAGTCGTTCGTACAAGCTTTCACATTCATCCAGTTCCTGGGTGAAGTAGGGGAACTGCAGGTAGATTTGGCGGAACTGCGGGTGCAGCACCTTTCCGGTCCGGGCGCTGGTCACATAGGCATCGGTGCGGAAATCCGGATCGAGCGCCTCTTCGCGGAAGTTCATCAGGAAGATGCCATAGACGGCGGTCAGTTTGTATTGGCTGCCGTAGGGCGATAGAGGTTCTTCCACCCTGCCCGGAGCATCCTCCCCTTCATCCGGTTCGGGCACCTTCACCTCCCTGGTCAGCGGATGCTCGATGAGCCGGCTGATAGCCCGGGTTGTGTAGTACAGCGTACGGTCCATGAAACACGTGTGGTTGCGGTTCTGCATTTCCACGATGATATATTCTCCGGTGGAGGTCTGGCAGTAAAGGTCGTAGATGATTCCTTTGTCGCGCAGGTTCTCCGCGTGGTCTTCCTTGTCGCGGAAGGTCAGGTCTTCGATGTGGTGCTCGCCGGCGAGCAGCTCGTTGAGCAGGGTAATCAGCAGTTCCTTGCTGGCAGGCTGCCCAAAGAGAATCTTGAAACCGAGATCCGTGAACGGGTTCACAAATTTTCCCATGATGGCTTCGTTGTTTGCTAATTCCAGTTGAATGTGTTTAGTTCGTTTTCTGCTGCAAATAAAGTGATTCTGCGGGATTTATCCTAGGAATTTTAATACTTTTTGGATGCATCGCACAAAAAGAATGTTTTTGAGAGGGATGGCAAGTCCCCTGAAATCGGTAGAGTTTTTTTCATGGATATCATGGATTGAATGTTTCAAGCATTGAATGTTAAAAAAAAAAAGAGAAAAGTGCAAAAGTGCACGTACCGGGACCTCTCACACACACACGCATACGAGCACGTACCTTAATATAGCATGAGATAGAGGTAAACGACTTCAGCGGGAATCTTCCAGACAAATGTCATAGAATCCATGGCCCACTTGAACAATCGGATGTCCTTTCTTCGCCGTCTGTTTCAACCAGGATTCAGGCATATTCTGACTGGATGGCCGTGACAATGGTAGCGGCTTCTGCCTCGAAGATGATGCCTACACCCGCCGAATCCATCAGCAGCTGCAGCTTGCCGATAACCGAGCAGTTGCCGGGAATCAGCCGCATCTTCTTTTGGGGATTTTCAGGGATTTCCACTTCCGCTTTAACCTTTACCAACATACTGATGCGGTACATTTCATTTTCGTAAGCCTTTTCCGCTTCCGGTTCGCCTACCAGCTCGCCGTTTGAATTTTCTTCTGCCTAATTTCAGCGAACGAATGAAATAAGACATTACTAATGCATTTTTAGTGAGTTTATTATCTTTAGGTACCAAAGGTCCACTCTTTTGCATAACTTCCCCTTACCCCATGAAGCGATTTGAGGCAATACGCATTACCCAGCACCGAGAGTAAAGATTAGCCAAAATCCTGTTAAAAGGCTTTTTATACGCTGGATTCTCAGTATAGATACTTAGCATGTACGTCCTTGAAGTCCTAATCCACTTTGCGGCAACCGAGATGTATTTGAAAACGAAAGTCTTAATACGATTCGTTATGGATAGCCCTAAATCCTTAACGTTTAA
>AMCI01008865.1_pt1 | contig 21347 bp, 20 predicted proteins | sample 419838 | NCBI WGS metagenome assembly AMCI01 (sample SAMN01090643, study PRJNA158313) | gut metagenome
AAATTTATGTAGGGATTATATCTAAAATTGCGAAAGAAACCGGTCTTGGCAGACCAGTTTTCGTGGCTTCTTTACCTTCCTTTATACATGTTTTCGTAATACGTCTGATAATCGCCAGAAGTGACATTATCCATCCATTCTTGATTGTCGAGATACCAGCGTACCGTTTTTTCAATACCTTCTTCAAATTGTAGGGAGGGTTCCCAGCCTAGTTCTTTCTGAAGTTTAGTGGAATCAATAGCATAGCGAGCATCGTGTCCCAAACGGTCGGTAACATAGGTAATGAGGTCCATATCCTCGCCTTCCCGACGGCCTAACAAACGGTCGACTGTGTCTATCACAACCTTGATGATGTCAATATTCTTCCATTCGTTGAAGCCACCGATATTGTAAGTCTCGGCTACCTTGCCTTGATGGAAGATGACATCGATGGCACGGGCATGATCCTCCACAAACAGCCAGTCGCGCACATTCTCCCCCTTTCCATAGACGGGGAGCGGCTTACGGTGGCGGATGTTATTGATGAACAACGGAATAAGTTTCTCGGGAAACTGATAGGGTCCGTAATTGTTCGAGCAGTTGGTAACGAGAGTCGGCATACCGTAGGTGTCGTGATAAGCACGCACGAAGTGGTCGCTGCTGGCCTTACTGGCTGAATACGGACTGTGTGGATTGTATTTTGTGGTCTCGTAGAAGAAATCATCGCCATAGGCCTGGTGATGCTCAGTGGAAGAGGCCGTGGTAGTAAACGGCGGCTCTATGCCTTCGGGATGGTTCATGGCAAGGGCACCATAGACCTCATCGGTAGAAATGTGATAGAAAAGCTTACCTTCATAACCTTCGGGCAAGGATTCCCAGTAGAGTTTGGCAGCCTGCAGCAGTGACAGGGTGCCCATCACATTGGTACGCGCAAAGGTAAAGGGGTCCTTGATGGAGCGATCGACGTGACTTTCAGCTGCCAGGTGGATGATGCCGTCGATATGCTCGTCCTGCATCAATTGATAGAAAGCATCGAAGTCGCAGATATCCATTTTGACAAATTTATAATTAGGTCTGTCCTCAATGTCTTTCAGATTGGCCAAGTTGCCTGCATAGGTCAGTTTATCAAGGTTGATGATCTTATATTCGGGATATTTGTTTACAAACAATCTGACCACATGTGAACCGATGAAGCCGGCACCGCCGGTGATTACAAGATTTCTTTTTGCCATAATGTCTGAATTATTAGATTCTAATGATTAAAATTCTCTGTACGTGCAAAAATACAATTAATTTTCGGGTTACAAAGGTTCTGCTGAATTATATTTGTGCCTCGGTAATTTGCTCCAGCATGGTGGCATCGATATGCATAAGGGCATAGCCCGGCATGTTGAAGCGGATGCTGAAATGGGTATTCTTCTGTCGGGACGTACGGTAAAAGTAGCCGGTGTTAATAAGGTCTGACCTACCGGTTCTGTCTGTATCTGAATGCTGTGCCACATGACTCAGCGTTTCAGCAACCCAATCTTTACATTCAACTTAAAATAATACACTCCGTTCTCACGCTCCAAAAAGCCATACTTATCTTTTTCCAGCGAACCTTTCTCAAACCGAGCGTTCTGAAAGAGAAAATCTGCAAACGTACGGCGGTCGGATTGATGGTAACAAATCACCTCACCGTTCATATCGGTCAGCAGCATACCCTGTATGGCCGAATCAGTACCGTTATAGATCTTCGCAGGACGCATACCCAATGCCAAGGCAAGCAAGAACTGCTTCATCTTAAATTCATAAAAAAGATGCTTTTGGATAAGCTCATCCTTGATTTTCAGCGGATTGATTTCACGAATGCGGGCTGTGACCTCGCTGACACGTGTAATACCTTCAAGGTGCATAAGGCGAACCATCTCGCACAGCATACGGGGAAAATGCAAATCAATCATCTGCAAGTTTGCACGGAACACACGGTCTGCCACATCGGCATATTTCAACACTCCGCCCAGACGCTCAATCAACAGCATACGTTCGGTCACCTCGGTGGGACTTTCGGGCAAGGCATTGATCTTATTGACTGTGGGCGCAGCAAACTTCACCCCGGTCTGTTCCAACTTCAGGTTGGCTGTACGGCCACCGTCAATCAATGGATTCATAGGACTGAGCTTACAACGAACGCTGAATCCACTCAGAGGAGCCTCTGAGTGCCAGAACGCAATGGAAAGATCGGTTCGGTCGTCGGTACGCGCTTCGAGGTCGTAAATGCGAACGGCATCCAGGAAGCCCTCCAGTTCATCGGGCACTTCCAACTCTTCACCGTGTTGTTCCTTGAGCAGCTGCAAGATGAGCTGTGCGGCATCGCGAAAGTCTTCACGAGGGAAAAAACGGGGTTCGGTATCGGGCGTGGCGATGAAACGGCCGGCACGATCAAGGGTACCACTCACCAAACGTATCTCCTCGTCTTCGATATAATAACGACGCGGTCCGTCGTGCTCCTGACGCTGAATCAAGACAATGGGCCACGCAGGGGTATCCTCTTTCTCGGCCGCAGCGTTACCGGGATATACGCTACCATCGGCCAACAGGCGAAAAAAAGTATAGAGTTCGCCCAGCTCTCTTTTACTGGCTGAAAACACTTCTGTTTGTTTTTTTAGTTAGTAAAATTTCGATTTTAAAATAGCTTAATCTTCGTCGGCAAACCGGAGAGTTTCTACCTTCTCCAGACGCTCACGCAGGTGGCGCATGCGGGAACGGCGGATGCGGAGGGTCATCTCGCAATCCATGTCATAACCCTGACTGACAATGACCGGTTCTTCTTCCTTGACAATACGCATCACATCGTTCATGAAGGGATATTCGAAAAGGAAGGTCACGGTGTCATCGACGGTCTTCTCAACAAGGGTGGCAGCGGCAATAGCTTCAGCTGCAGCGGTTTTATAGGCCACGATAAGACCGCTGGTACCCAACTTGATACCGCCGAAATAGCGCACCACAATGATAAGGATGTCAGTGAGCTCGTTGGAGTTGATCTGCCCCAGGATGGGTTTGCCGGCCGTACCCGAAGGTTCGCCGTTGTCGTTGACACGAAACACCTTACGTTCGGGACCGAGCATATAGGCATAGCACACATGGCGGGCATCGTAATACTTCTTCTGATACTCTTCCAGGTATGCCTTAACCTCATCAACGGTGCGCACGGGCAGGGCTATGGCGATGAACTTGCTGCGCTTTTCGGTATACTGACCTTCAGCAGGCTCGTCCAGGGTGCGGAATACGTCGTCCTCCATCGGCATCAGCGGGCTACGTTGTTAATGACTTTGCCAGAGAGATAACCTTTCACGTTATCGAGCAAGACATGCATCAGACGCTCACGGGCTGCCGTGCTGGCCCAGGCAATATGAGGTGTAATGTAGCAGTTGCGAGCAGTGAGCAACGGATTGTCGGCACGGGGCGGCTCCTGCGAGAGCACATCGAGTCCGGCGGCATAAAGCGCGCCGCTGTTCAAGGCATCAGCCAGGTCCTGTTCGTTAATCAAAGGTCCGCGGCCGGTATTGATAAGGATAGCTCCGGGCTTCATCAGCCGCAGGCGACGGGCATTGACCAATTCGCGGGTTTCGTCGGTCAAGGGGCAATGCAGACTCACCACATCACATTCACGGAAGAGATCGTCCAGTTCGCGCTTCTTGATTTCGGGCGGCAACTGGAAGGGCGACTTGGAAGTATAGGCATAGACATCCATGCCAAAACCAATGGCAATGCGTGCCGTGTTATAACCCGTGTGGCCCAGTCCCACGATACCGATTTTCATGCCGCGCAATTCAAGCAGCGGTGTATCCCAAAAGCAGAAATCCTTGCTGGCAGTCCAACGGCCACGGCGAACTTCCTCGGCATGATGCTGCACCTGCTGGGCAATGTTGAGCAGATGAGCAAAAACCATCTGAGCCACCGACGGAGTGCTGTAGGCTGGAATGTTGGTAACGATGATGCCTCGTTCCCGGGCAGCAGCCACATCCACGATGTTGTATCCGGTAGCCAGCACGCCGATATATTTCAGATCGGGCAGTGCCGCCATGTGTTCGGCCGTGAGAACGACCTTGTTCGTCAAAAGAATTTCGGCACCGGTAGCGCGTTCCAACACCTGTTCGGGAGCGGTACGGTCATAAATGGTGCAATCACCCAGTGTCTTGAGTTCGTCCCAGGAGAGATCTCCGGGGTTGGCGGCATAGCCGTCTAATGCTACTATTTTCATGTGTGTATATTTCATTTAATCTGATTGCAAAAATAACATTTTGTTGCTATACAAGCAAACAAACAGGACTGTTCGGGGCCAAGAATACCACCAGCCGTTATTTCTTTCCCCAAAGCTGCTCCATGCGGAGTCGGTGCTTTTGCTCAGCAGGATTGTCCTGTGGATGCCACAGGTGCTGGTCCTTGAGGGCATCGGGCAGATACTGCTGACGAACAAAATGACCGGGATAATCGTGTGCGTAGCGGTAGTCTACGCCGTAGCCAATCTGCTCCATGAGTTTGGTAGGCGCATTGCGCAGATGCAAGGGCACAGGCAGGTTACCGGTACGGCGTACCAATTCGAGGGCTTCGTTGATAGCTTTATATGCCGAATTGCTCTTGGGACTGGTAGCCAGGTAAATGGTGGTTTCAGCCAGGGGGATGCGTCCTTCGGGCCACCCGATCTTCATAATGGTGTCGAAACAGGCATTGGCAAGCAGGAGGGCATTGGGATTGGCCAGACCGATATCCTCACTGGCGGAGATGACCAGACGACGGGCAATGAAGGCGGGATCTTCCCCACCCTCTACCATGCGGGCCAACCAGTAGATAGCGGCATCGGGGTCGCTGCCGCGAATGGACTTAATAAAGGCGGAGATGATATCGTAGTGCATCTCGCCATCTTTATCATAAGCCAAGGGGTTCTGCTGCAGACGTTCGGTGACAAGGGCATCGGTGATGACCACGGGATCGTTGGCCTGAGAATTGACGATCAAGTCAAGAATATTGAGCAGTTTGCGGGCATCGCCACCGCTGTAGCGTAGCATGGCGGTGGTTTCTTTCAACTCTACGATGCGCTCCTTGAGATATACGTCGGTAGTGAGGGCACGGTGCAGCAGTTCGAGCAGGTCGTCCTTTTCGAGCGGCTTGAGCACATAGAGTTGGCAGCGGGACAGCAACGGACGAATGACTTCAAACGAGGGATTCTCGGTGGTAGCGCCGATGAGGGTAACAACGCCCTGCTCGACAGCCCCCAACAGCGAATCTTGCTGCGACTTACTGAAACGATGTATTTCATCAATGAAAAGGATGGGACTGTTCTGCGAGAAAAAGCGGTTGGATTTGGCACGCTCGATCACATCCCGTACATCCTTCACACCGCTTGTCACGGCGCTGAGCGTATAAAACGGCGTTTCGAGTTTGTTCGCAATGATTTGAGCCAGAGTGGTCTTCCCCACTCCCGGCGGTCCCCAGAGAATGAACGAAGAGATGCGTCCGGCATCTATCATGTTGCGCAAAACAGCTCCCGGTCCCACCAGATGCTGTTGGCCGATATATTCATCCAAAGTCTTCGGCCGAAGACGTTCTGCCAATGGTTGCATAAGGCTTGTGTGTTAAAATATCATCAAAATCATGAAGCGGATACCATCTTTTTTGATACCGGGCTCGTTGATGTAAGTGAGGCGGCGTACATACTCAATGTGTAACAGCTTGAAGATATTATAGATGCCGACACTAGCTTCCAAATAGGGTGTCTTCCCCATGGCTTGCGAGGTGAAACGACCGTCACGCATGGGAAAGAGGAAGAGGTCGGGGTTCTTACTCTTGTAAGGATTGTTCTTATCTGTCAGCGTGCCCCACAGTCCGCGGATGCGGAACATTTCACGCCACTTGAGTTTCTTAATAAGCGGGATACGATTGAAGAGTTTACCGTTCATATCGTAACTCAAAGCGAGCGAAGCGTAACGGTCGTTGAGGAACTCCATGTTGTTGATGAGGTTGAACGACTCGTTATGCTGGGTGATGTAGGACAGATTGGCCATGGGCAGGTTGAGTAAAGGAAAAGGTACGGTGTTCCATTGCGCTCCGGCACGGGCGGTGATATCGATTTTACCCCACGAACCAAACCAGAAGCGCTTGCGGATACTGGCTTCGGTGAGGTTGAAGTTGTAGTCGCCTCCCAGCACACCTTTAAATCCGGCGGTGTGCGAAATAGTAAAAATGGGTGCATCAAGGGATACGGGCACACGGCGCTGCTTGGTGTTGACAAAAGTCTCACCGGGCGCATAACGCAACGTAAGGCCCAGTTCGGTAGTGGTAATAGCAGGCACCAGGGTGTTTTGCTGATCCCATATGCCGGGCGTGGCGCCGTTGTTGCGCCAGTACTGCAACTTGCCTGCCGGGCGGTCTTTGCGGTGACGGGCCATGGCCTTGACGGAGAAGCCCATAGGAGCCTCCAGTTCATAGGTTAACGTGGCATCGCGCATATAAGACATCTGGTCGACTGTGGTCCACTTCCAGCCTACAAACATATTATCCTTATCGGTTTCAAGGTATTTGTCCATGGGCGACATCACATCGTAAGTATATTTAAATGCCAGGTAGTGTTTGGGAAACTCCCAGAGCACATACTCGCGCTTATTGAACGAATAAGCCGCCTGTCCGGAGTAGAACCATTTTTTATCTTTCGTTCCGTAGGCACCGTATCCGCTGAAGCTCCAGTGCGGATGCAGATTACCCGTGGTAAGTCCGCTGAGACGGAAACGGGTACCGTTGACGTAATTGCTGGTGATCGACGTATTGATAGGTCCAAAATCGAATTTGCTGGGATGTTTCTTGCTACCGGTCTCCACAAAGTTCTCAATCAGAGCCTTCGCTCCGAAAATAACGAACTTAAAGCCTGGAATCTGCTCAATACGATTCATGAAAACGTCCATGGTACTCTCCTTCTTCGTGAGCGGCACCTGACGTACCTGAGCCCAGTATTCATCGCTCTTGTTCATCATGTTGGATTCCTTGATAACCTGTCCCTTGAGACGGAACAGACGAGGTTCGATCTCGTCAAAGCGATAGTCCGTATATTTGGTTGTGCGCTGCACTTCAAGCCCCTGGATACTCTTCACAAGGGCAAGTTCTACCAGCATGTCGTCATCGGTCAGCACCCAGTTGCCGTCGGGCATCTGTTTGAACTCCTGCACAATGTCGAGGTTTTCCACGAAATTTACGCCGGTCTTCTTGGGCAGGTTCATGGTACATTTCTTCACGGCATAGGTGGAATCCTTCACCACATAGAGATGGCCTGTAAAGCCGAAATCCTGTGAATTCTGCGGCACGAAGGTGAGGTGAACACATTCCTGACGGTCCACCATGAGGGTATCCATCAGATAAAATTTATAAAAACTGATGGCCCCATGTCCGATAGGGCTAACAAAACGACGCTGCAGCAACCGGATGTCGTCGTCATAGATATTCACATCAGAGAATACATCGGTGAGAATGGTGCCAAGCATATCACCCGTACTGAAAAACTCTTCGATACCGGTGGAATTGAGTCCTTCGATGATGGTCTTCTGACTTTTGGGGTCTTTGCGATAGATGGTCTTCGAGGCAGTTTCCTTGATGGAGATGGGCAAAATGAGTTTGTTGGTCTTGGGCGAAACCTCGACCTGATCCTTAAAGAAAGAGAATTTCTTGTAGATGCCTTTCTCCATCTTTTCGGGAGTGACATCGTTGAGCGACATCTTCATCTTTTCGTACTTCCGGTACTGGTAAAAATCATTAGTCTCAAGTTTCAGTCCTTTCTTGTGGTCGATGACCTTACGCATAAAGTCTACAGCAGGATTGTTTTTGCGGGAATAACGTTCTTTCTTGGGCTTGACCACCACTTCTGACAACAGGACATCATCGGACACAAGCTGCACATCGAGCCGGTGCATACCGGGCGTGATGCGGACACGTTTGGTCTTATAGCCAATGGCGGAAAAGGTTAGTTCGTTCCAGCCCTTACGAGTTTCAACAGTATATTCGCCCTTTCCGTTGGAGATGGCTCCCACCCCTTTGCCTTCGTACTGTACGGTGATGTACATCAGGGGTTCATGAGTGAGCGAATCGGTAATGATTCCTTTTATCTGCGCTGCTGCAGGCAAGGTGACACTTAACAACGCCAGCCACAGCAGGGTGATGACTGTTCTTTGCTTCATATTTCTGAATTCCATAACTGCAAAGGTAATGTTTTCTGTGGGATTGGGACAAAGGGTGCCCTGTTTTTTAAGGTTTTTGGCATATCCTGCAAAAATTTCTTTGATCAGCTTATCGTAAGAATCGTGCTATGAAGAAAAAAAGGGACGCTTTTTAGCATCCCTTTTTTACATGATCATACGTTGAAAAAATCAACCGCCAAAGTTATCATACATGATGGAAGACTCTTCTACACCGAGATCGGTAAGCATGGCTACCACAGCCTTTGACATCGGGCCGGGACCACACATGTAATATTCGATATCTTCCGGAGCTTCGTGATCCTTCAGATAAGTGTTCAGCATCACCTGATGTACAAAACCCGGTGTATACTTCACGCCTGCTGCATCGGCTGCGGGATCCGGACGGTCTAACGCCAGGTGGAAATGGAAGTTCGGGAATTCCTTCTCGATACCGAGGAAGTCATCCAGATAGAACACTTCGTTCAAAGCACGTGCGCCATAGAAATAGTGCATTTCACGGTCGGTTGTATGCAGTGTCTTGGTCATATGCATAATCTGTGCACGAAGCGGAGCCATACCGGCACCACCACCTACCCAGATCATCTCCTTCTTCGAGTTGAAGTTCGGGTGGAAATCTCCGTAAGGACCACTCATCAATACCTTGTCACCCGGTTTCAGGGTGAAGATATAAGAAGAAGCGATACCCGGATTCACATCCATGAAACCGCTGCGGTCGGGCTTGAACGGAGGCGTAGCAATACGCACAGTCAGCATAAACACATCACCTTCAGCGGGATAGTTAGCCATTGAATAAGCACGGATGGTAGGTTCGGGATTCACACACTTCAGCGGGAACAAACCGAACTTCTTCCATGCGGGCAGATATTCATCACCGATAAGGCTCTTGTCGATATCCTTGTCATAATCCATAGAGAATGCAGGAATCTTGATCTGAGCGTAAGAACCCGGGATGAAGTCCATGTGCGCTCCGGCAGGCAACTGCACCTTGAACTCCTTGATAAAGGTTGCTACGTTCTTGTTGGAGATCACAGTACATTCGTACTCCTTGACACCCATCACCGATTCAGGCAGTTTGATGCCCAAATCGCCTTTCACCTTGCACTGGCAAGCTAGACGCCAGTGATCTTTGATTTGTTTGCGGCTGAAGTGACCTTTTTCAGAGTCGAGAATTTCACCGCCACCTTCCACTACCTGGCATTTGCACTGACCGCAAGAGCCTTTACCGCCACAGGCAGAAGAAAGGAAAATACCGTGTTCGGACAGTGTGGTAAGCAGACTGCTACCCTGTTCCACGGAAATCGTGTCTTTACCATTGATGGTAATGTTTACGTTGCCTGAAGGAACCAAGAATTTCTTGGCTACCAGCAGGATAATGACAAGCAAGAGAATCACTACGAGGAATACTCCAATGCTTGCTAATATCAAATTCATATCCATTGTCTTATTCCTTTCGTTTTAGATTTTCAATCCGGAGAAACACATAAATGCCATGGCCATCAAGCCTACAGTGATAAACGTGATGCCCAAGCCTTTCAGTGGAGCAGGTACATCAGAGTAAGCCATCTTCTCGCGAATAGCAGCCAGACCTACAATGGCCAGCAACCAACCGATACCTGAACCTAATGCATAAGCTACTACGTCAGCGATGCTGCTGATGGACTGTACATTAGACGGATCCATCGTGATGCGTTGCTGCATAAAGAGCGATGCACCCATGATGGCACAGTTAACGGCTATCAACGGCAAGAAGATACCCAGTGAAGCATAGAGAGAGGGGCTGAATCGTTCCACCAACATCTCAACCAGCTGCACGATACCGGCAATCACGGCAATGAAAAGAATAAAACTCAAGAAGCTGAGGTCAACACCCTCGATAATGGCATTGGGACCCAGCACTTTGGTCTGCAACAGATAGTTGACCGGCAAGGTAACCACCAATACGAAAGTTACAGCAATACCCAGTCCTACAGCAGTCTTCACATTCTTCGATACGGCCAGATAAGAACACATACCCAGGAAGAAGGCGAATATCATGTTGTCCACAAAGATGGAGCGGACGAATAAACTTAGTAATTGTTCCATGAATAATCTTTTTTATGTTCCAAACATTATTTTTCCTGCAATTCCTTGTTATGTGCACGCTGGTACCAGATGATACATGCCACGATGATCAATGCCATCGGAGGCATCAGCATCAGACCGTTATTCACATAGCCCAGTTCCTTCAAACAGTCATAGTTCAGGATATTGAAACCCAGCAGGGTACCTGAACCTAACAGTTCACGGAAGAAGGCCACAATGACCAGAATCTTGGCATAACCTAAACCGTTGCCCACACCGTCGAGGAAGGACTCCCACGGTCCGTTCTGCATGGCAAAAGCCTCCAAACGGCCCATCAGAATACAGTTGGTGATAATCAGACCCACATAAACTGACAGCTGTACGCTGACATCATAAGCAAAAGCCTTTAGAATTTCACTCACAATCGTCACCAAAGCTGCTACCACTACCAGCTGAACAATGATTCGGATACGATTGGGCACCGTCTTGCGCAAAAGCGAGATAACCACATTCGCAAAAGCGGTAATCACCGTTACGGACAGACCCATCACGATAGCCGGCTCCAACTTGGCAGTAACAGCCAGGGCGGAACAGATACCCAATACCTGTACGGTAACCGGGTTATTCATGCCCAGCGGAGTAGAGAATACTTCTTTATTCTTCTTAGAAAATAATTGTCCCATATTCTTTTTCCTCCTTATTTAGACGTTAAAAAACTCTTGTATTCGCTCAAGCAGTGCTTCAGCATATCATTCACACCCATGGAAGTGATGGTACCGCCCGAGATACCGTCAACCTGGTATTCAGCTTTCTCCACCTTACCATTCTTCATGACACCCAAAGCCACTTCACCGTTTTCAATAGCCTTCTTGCCGGGGAACTGTCCCTGGAAAGCAGGTGAAGCGATTTCGGCACCCAAACCCGGAGTTTCACTGGCGTGTGAGAAGTAAACGCCATAGACAGTGTCCTTGTCGCTGTTCAGTGCTACATAGCCCCAGATAGCGCCCCAAAGTCCGGCACCATAAACGGGGAACACATACTTGGTTTCACCGTTCACTTCGGCTACAAACACGTGCAGGTGACCATTCTCCTTGGCTTCTTTTTCGAAAGAAGTGGGGAAAGTCTTTTCAGCATATTCAATCAACGTGCCGTCGGATTGCAACAGCATGTCTTTCATCTGATACTTGAAAAAGGTTGCTTCAGCATCCTTCAGTTCATCGGCAGTGGCCTGCAAAGAGGTCAGGATCTGCTTCTTGGTGTCCAGTTCAATATTCTTTGTCTGGAGACTCTTCAGGGAAGAGTTTACGAAAGCCAGCAGAAACGCTACGATAATGACCATTACCGAAGCGTAAATGATGGTGTATCTATTACTGTTTGTATTCATTTCTGTTCGGTATTATTATTTATTAGCGTTCAACGTACGTTTTTCACGACGGCTGATGTTGCTCTGTACCACACAGTAGTCAATGAGCGGGGCAAAAATGTTCATCAGCAGGATGGCAAGCATCATACCTTCGGGGTAACCGGGGTTGAGCACACGAATGATGATGGCCATGGCGCCGATGAGGAAGCCGAAGATATACTTGCCGGTTTCGGTACGTGCCGAGGTAACCGGGTCAGTAGCCATGAAGACTGCACCAAAGCAGAAACCACCCAGCACAAGGTGTTCATACCAAGGCATCTGTGCCATAGCTGTGTCCGGACCGATGGTATTGAACACAAAAGCCATAAAGGCACCACCCACAAATACGCTGAACATAGTCTTCCAGCTGGCAATACCGGTGGCAAGCAGCAAGATAGCACCCAACGCAATCGCAATGACACTGGTTTCACCGATAGAACCCGGGATGAGACCATAAATCATGTCCATGGAGAATTCGGGAGCTGCACCGGAAGTAGCTGCTACACCCAGCGGAGTAGCTACGGTAAGACCATCCACTTGCTGGCCAAGACCCAAGATAGAGTCGCCTGACACCCATACGCCATCACCCGACATCTTGGTAGGATAAGCAAAGAACAGGAAGGCACGGGTAATCAACGCTACATTGAAGATATTCATACCGGTACCACCGAACACTTCTTTCGCAAAAATCACAGAAAAGGCTGTGGCAACGGCCAGAATCCACAACGGACAATCAACCGGCACAATCATCGGAATCAGGATACCGGATACCAGGAATCCTTCCTGGATTTCTTCCTTCTTCCATTGAGCTACTGCAAACTCAATACCCAGACCAACCACATAAGATACGATGATCTTAGGCAATACAGCCAGAAAACCGTAGGCAAACATTTCGCCAAAGCCACCGGCAGCACCTGTAGTGGCCATGAAATGCTGATAACCTACATTATACATACCGAACAGCAAGGCCGGCATCAAGGCAATGACCACCATCGACATAATACGTTTACTGTCGATAGCGTCATGAATATGCGTTCCTGATTTCGAAGTGGTGTTGGGCACATAGAGGAATGTCTCAAAGCCATCAAACACCGACTGAAATGCGTGGAATTTACCGCCCTCTTCAAAGTTCGGCTTTATCTTGTCGAGATAATTTCTTAACGCTTTCATTGATTTAATCGTTCAAAAAAATAAAGTGAGTATTAATTCATTTCAGCACGAAGTAGGTCAAGACCGACACGTACAATGCGCTGTACTTCTACCTTGGAAGAGCATACAAACTCACAAAGAGCAAAGTCTTCGGGAGCTACTTCGTAGATACCCAGTGCTTCCATGCGGTCGATATCGCCTGCAATGATAGCTTTTACCAGGTATTCAGGGTAGATGTCCATGGGAAACACGCGATCGTATTCGCCCGACATAATCATGTGACGTTCACCGCCCTTAACACGTGCATCAATAACGTATTCCTTCTTGCCCATCAACCAGCTGAAATAAGAGTGGCTGGTACTGAACTGATTCAGACGAGGCATAATCCAACCCAGCATTTCGTGGGTTTCATCACCTTCAGGAATCACTGTAAGCTGGTTGTGGAATGCTCCCAGATAACCATTGGGCGAAACTTTCTTACCGGTCAACACATTGCCGCTGATGTAGCGCAAATCCTTATCAGAAGATACATTGCCCTTGAACACATCCGTAAGCAAAGCGCCTACCTTGAGTTTGCAATAAGCCGGTTTCAATACTTCACTACCGGTCAATGCCACGGTGCGGGTAAGATCCACACGTCCGGTATTCATGAGACGACCGATGAACAACACAGCCTCAGCAGAGAGGGTCCATACGGTTTCTCCCTTCACAATGGGAGCAATGTGATTGATCTGCACACCTACATTACCAGCCGGATGAGGACCGTCGAATACGTTGATTTCTACATTCTTAGCTCCGACCAGGGCACTTGCCTGCTGCTTCACACTGACACTGAGGTAGGTCTTGGCCATCTTGGCCAGCGCATTGAGTCCGGTTTGGAAATTAGCCTCTTCACCTTTCAGCGCGAACTCGAAATTGGGAGCCAACGGACTGCTGTCGAAAGACGAAACAAAGATAGCTTTCGGCGCCACGGTAGGGTCAGCAATTACATCATACGGACGTTGGCGAATGAAAGCAAACATACCCGACTTGAGTAAGGCTTCCTTCACTTCTGCTGCGCTCATCTTGGCTGGGTCCATCTTGCCGAACTCTACATAGTCCTGCTCCTTGGCTGCCTCCACCACGATGTTCATCACCTTACGGCGCGCACCGCGTTCAACGCTTGTCACTACGCCACTGACGGGCGAAACAAACTTCACTTCAGGATGGTTCTTGTCGATAAACAAGGGTCCTCCGGCCATCACATACTCCTGTTCTTTCACCACTACTTTCGGAGTGACACCTGTAAAATCATCGGGAACCAATGAATAGAATCCCGGCTCTTTCACAGCCACCATCACTTCAGCAGCTTTGCCTTTCAGGTTGATGTCAAGGCCTTTGCGTAATTTAATTACATTTGCCATGCGTTTATATAAAAATATGGTTCGTTTTAATTTTGTGCAAAAGTAACAAAAAAGAATGTGATTTAAGCTGTTTTTAGAGAGGAATTACGGATAATTTTCCGTAATAAATTGCGTTAACGCACACAAGGGGCAACTGACCTCCCCTCTACCTGTAAGGTTCAAGGTTCGCCGATCGCGTTGACAATGAGCCTGACATGCACCGGCAAAAAAATGCGGGTATGCCGTGAATAGCCGTGAGCAATCATATTCTCGCGCAGACCGGGATATACATCAATCCAATATTGCAGTTTACGAAAAGCCACTTGCGGCGAAAGTTGCGGGAAGTAAAGTTGCGCCAGTTCCGTGCGACCGTAGGCGCGAATCACCAGGTTTTCCATCTTAAAAAAGCGTTTCAGTTACGTAGTAAAGATACTAAAAAACAGCTCGATAAGCAAGCATTCGAAGCATATATTTCCGTTCCATTTACACTTTCTCGCACACCGTCCTATCTATGTTGTGGAAAGTCACCACCAGTTTGTCAATACCATCTGCTATATATTGAAAAAAGAAAAAGCTGCTGAAAAAACAGCAGCTAATCCATTAAAAATCTGACGTGAAAGTCAGCGGCAATTCACGGCAATTATACCTTGACGCCATGATTTCACCATAAGCTCCTGCAGAACGAAGCGCTATCAAGTCACCCCGATGCACCCGATTCAAATCGATCGCCTTACCGAATACATCAGAAGATTCACAAATGGGACCTACCACATCATACGTTTCCAACGGTTCCTCGGACGTAAGGTTTTCTATCTTATGTGCAGCCTGATACAATGCCGGACGAATCAGATCCGTCATACCCGCATCCAAAATGGCAAACTGTTTGTTGGTACCCTGCTTGACATACAGCACCTTGGAAATAAGCGAACCGCACTGAGCCACTACGGCACGCCCCAACTCGAAATGAAGCGTTTGGTAAGCACGCAATTTCAACCCACTATGATAAGTCTCGAAATAATGCTTGAAATCGGGAACAGCCTGTCGGTTGGGATGCGCATAATCTACACCCAATCCACCTCCCACATTGATATGTGGAATACGGATGCCACGCGCATCAAGACGATCCTGCAGTTCGTTGATACGGTTACAGAGTGCTGTAAAATCGCCCATATCCAGAATTTGCGAACCAATATGAAAATGCAATCCAACAAACTCCACATGTTGCATCCCGTGGGCTATATCGATGACACGATCCATATCTTCCATGCTGATGCCGAACTTATTCTCAGCCAGCCCCGTAGTAATATTGGCATGCGTATGTGCACCCACATTGGGATTGATACGGAATGCCACGCGTGCCACCTTACCCTTACGGGCAGCTAGCTCGTTGATCACCTCCAGTTCGGGAATAGACTCCACATTAAAACAGAAGATACCGATATCCAATCCCAATTCAATCTCCCAATCCGCCTTACCTACACCGGCAAAGACGATTTTTCCGGCCGGGAAACCGGCACGCACAGCCGCCTTCATCTCTCCGCCGCTTACACAATCAGCACCCAGTCCGTAACCGCAGATGGCACCCAACACCTTGGGATTGGCATTGGCCTTCACCGCATAATGCACTTCAAAATGCTCAAACCTACCCGCCTCATGACAGATACACTCCAAAGTGTTGCGCAACACCTTCATATCATAATAATAGAAAGGCGTGCGCAATTCTCGGAATTTATCGATGGGGAATACTCCTTTCATAGTACGTTGCCCGGGGAATTAATCTTGGTTGAACAACACATTGCTGAGCGACTGCAAAGCCTGCTTCTTATCACAATCACGGATCAGGAAAGAAATGTTATAGTTGCTGCCACCGAATGAAATCATGCGTACGGGTATTTCACGCATGGCATCGAGTGCCTTAGCTTCAAAGCCCACATTTTCCCATTCCAGGTCGCCTACCACACATATGATACACATATTCTTGTCCACAGTCACGGTGCCGTATTTCTTCAAGTCGTCGAGGATCTCGTTCAGGTGCTTCGTATTATCGATAGAAACAGAAACGCCCACCTCAGACGTACAAATCATATCAATGGAAGTCTGATAGCTCTCGAAGATTTCGAACACCTTACGCAAGAAACCATGAGCCAGCAACATACGGCTGGATTTAATCTTGATGGCAGTAATATTGTCCTTGGCAGCCACCGCCTTGATCATACGCTTCTCTGTGTCGTTCGAAATAAGCGTGCCCGGAGCTGTAGGATTCATGGTATTCAGCAGACGCACAGGGATGTTGGCATACTTAGCCGGCTGGATGCAAGTAGGATGCAGAATCTTTGCACCGAAGTAAGCCAGTTCGGCAGCCTCTTCAAAGTGCAGATGGCGTACAGGAGCCGTCTTGTCAACGATGCGCGGGTCGTTGTTATGCATACCGTCGATATCGGTCCAGATCTGTATCTCGTCAGCCTGAATAGCCGCACCAATGAGTGAAGCCGTATAGTCGCTGCCACCACGCTGCAAGTTATCAATTTCGCCATAAGCATTGCGACAGATAAAGCCCTGAGTAATATAGATATCAGCACCGGGATGCAACTCCAGCTGCACCTGCAGTTTCTCCTTGATATAGACAGGGTCGGGTTCAGCGTTCTTATCGGTACGCATAAACTCCAATGCAGGCAGCAAGACCGAGTTCACGCCACACTCCTGCAAATAATAGTTCATCATGCCCGTAGAAATCAATTCGCCCTGAGCCAGCACCACCTTTTCTTCAAACAAGGTAAAGAGGTCCTTGGTGTAGGAACGAATATAATCGAAATGAGACTTGATCAATTCCAGTCCCTTCTGTTTATATTCCGGAGTGGCAAACAGTTCGTCGATATGCTGACGATACTTCCCTTCCAGTTTGTTGATAATCTCATTAGCCCCTTCCGGATTTTTCTTATACAGATAGTCCGAAATTTCCACCAGCGTGTTTGTGGTACCCGACATGGCCGAGAGCACCACAATCTTACGTTCACCATCGGTAATCAATTTGGCAACTTCCTTCATTCTTGCGGCCGAGCCAACTGAAGTACCTCCAAACTTTAAAACTTTCATTTTCGTTTTTTGATTTATTTAGTTTATATATCAGCCTTGGGAGCAGTGCTTCCCAACAAGCCTTCGTTTATTTCATTTATTTCCTCTATATGATGATGAGCACAGCGTAACACCCTTCCCGGAAACTCCCGTAGAATCTGCAGGTTATGTGTGGACATCAACACCAATGCGCCGTTGTCAGAAAGCTGATGCAACAGTTCCACGATCGCCCTTCCCGTCTCCACATCCAGATTACCGGTAGGTTCATCGGCCAATACAATCTCAGGCGCATTGAGAATGGCACGCGCAATGACAATACGCTGCTGTTCGCCGCCAGAGAGTTCGCCGGGCATCTTATAACCCTTATTCTGCATCCCCACCTGCTGCAGCACCTCCTCAATACGGTCGTGTATTTCGCCACGGTTCTTCCACCCGGTAGCTTTGAGCACAAACTCCAGATTGGCCCGGACGGTGCGGTCGGTAAGCAACTGGAAGTCCTGAAAGATAATACCCAGCCTGCGGCGCAACTGCGGGATATGCTTTCGCTTTAGCCTGCAGAGGTCAAAGTCAAGCACACGAGCCTCGCCCTGTCCCACCTCCAGTTCGCCATAAATAGTTTTCAGCAGGGAAGTTTTTCCTGTACCCACCTTGCCTATCAGATAAACAAACTCACCGGCATGCAAATCAAGATCCACTTCCTCCAGCACCTCCAAATCTTGTTGCCGGATGCTGACTCCCTTATATGCTATCAGTGCTTCACTCATATCGTACCTATTCCTGTCTAATGTTTTTTCCACGTAGCACTGTGACGCTCTTTCAGTTCACGTGCCAAATCTTCGATACGGTAACCCTTTGAAGTAAGAAGCACGATGAGATGATAAAGCAGGTCAGCACCCTCGTAAATCAGCCGATCGTCGGTGCCATTGCAAGCCTCGATCACAGTTTCCACAGCTTCCTCACCCACTTTCTGAGCCATTTTATTCACTCCCGACCGAAAAAGACTGGTAGTATAAGACCCCTCCGGCATTTCCCGGTAGCGTCCGTCGATGAAGTCCTGCAGTTCCTTCAAGAACATCACGGGTTCTTCATTTTTCTCTCCCCAGCAAGTATCCGTTCCCTTGTGACATACCGGACCGGCCGGATGTACCTGGATAAGCAACGTATCCTCATCGCAGTCGGCCTGCATAGAAACCACATGCAAGAAATTTCCACTCTCCTCCCCTTTCGTCCACAATCTGTTTCGAGTGCGGCTAAAGAAAGTCACTTTACCCGTTTCCACTGTCTTGTCATAGGCTTCCCGATTCATAAAGCCCAACATCAGCACTTTAGCTGTGTCCGCATCCTGTATGATGGCCGGAACCAATCCGTTCATTTTTTCAAAATCCATGTCTTCTTTTTATAAAGCGTTTATCAATACATCTGTCAGTCCACCTGGCGGACGGGAATATTTTCGCTGCAAAGATACGATTTTAATTCGGGAATTTTTATCTCTCCGAAATGAAAAACACTGGCAGCCAATGCAGCATCCGCTTTTCCCAGGCGGAAAACATCGCGAAAATGCTCTTTGGCTCCCGCTCCACCCGATGCAATAACCGGTAGCGAGAGCTGTTGGGCCAACGCTGCCAAAGCCTCGTTGGCATAACCGATCTTCACCCCATCATGATCCATGCTGGTGAACAACACTTCACCGGCACCACGTTCCTGGGCCTCATGCGTCCATTCAAACAAATCCAAACCAGTGTCCACCCGTCCGCCGTTGAGATAACATTTCCAGCCGGCAGGTGTCTGCTTAGCATCGACAGCCAGGACACACACCTGCGAACCAAAATTTCCGGCAATCTCATCAATCAATCCCGGACGTAGGATGGCTGCCGAATTGACCGAAACCTTATCGGCACCGGCCAGAAGCAGACGCTCCACATCTTTCAGTTCGTGAATACCGCCGCCCACCGTAAAAGGAATGCTGATATTCGCAGCAATGCGCTGCACCAGTTCGGTGAAAGTCTTACGGCCTTCCAAGCTGGCAGTGATATCGAGAAACACCAGTTCATCGGCTCCCTGCTCACTATACATACGCGCCAGTTCCACAGGATCGCCCGCCTGACGCAGGTTTACAAAATTCGTTCCTTTCACCGTCTGTCCGTCCTTGATATCCAAACACGGTATAATTCTCTTTGCTAACATATTCTCTTAACTCCTTAACTCCTAAGCTTCTGAACTCGCTAACTCCCGGTCTGCAGCATATGTGTTTCCAATTCCTTCAAAGTGATATGCCCCTCATAAAGCGCCTTGCCAAAAATCACAGCAGGCACACCGGCCTCTTGCAACGCATATACATCGTCCATGCTACTCACCCCGCCACTAGCAATGAGATACAATTCCGGATAACGCAGCAACATCTCTTGATAGAGTGCAAGCGAAGGTCCCTGCAGCATACCATCGCAAGCGATGTCGGTACATATCACTTGGCGCACACCATGCGACAAATACGTATCCAAAAAGTCAAACAGTTCACACCGACTCTCCTCTTTCCAGCCGTTCACGGCAATGCGGCGATCTTTCACATCGGCACCAAGAATGATTTTCTTGCCACCATACTGCTGCAGCCAACGACAGAACACCTCGGGCTGACGTACGGCAATGCTGCCCCCTGTCACCATCTGCGCCCCACACTCAAAGGCAATGCGCAGGTCATCGTCACTCTTCACCCCGCCACCAAAGTCAATGACCAGCGAAGTATGAGAAGCCAGCCGTTCAAGCGTACGATAATTCACAATATGATGTGAAGCCGCCCCATCCAGATCAACCACATGCAAACGACGAATACCAACATCCTCCAGTTCGCGAGCCACTTCCAACGGGTCGTCGCGATACACCTTCCGACTGTCATAATCACCTTGCGACAGCCGTACACATTTTCCTCCGATGAGATCGATAGCAGGAATCAATTCGATCATATCTCTTTCCTCCTCATTCAAAATTACACATTCAACACCCTCATGCTACAGTTCCAGAAAATTACGCAAGATGCGCTCACCCACCCTTCCACTCTTTTCAGGATGGAACTGTGTAGCATAGAAATTATCCTTCTGCAGCGCTGCACTAAAAGAATGAATATAGTCGGTAACAGCTATCGTATACCGATTGACCGGCACATAAAAACTGTGCACAAAATACACATACTCCGCCTGGGTGATTCCACGGAAAAGACAGCTACGCGTATCTGTCAGCGTATTCCAACCCATATGCGGCACCTTATCATCGTGACAATGCGGCTGAAAACGCTTCACCTCGGCATCGAAAATACCCAGGCAATCCACATTCCCCTCTTCGGAACAGCGGCACATAAGCTGCATGCCCAAGCAAATGCCCAATACCGGTTGCTTCAAACCACAAATCACCCGGTCCAACCCGGTAGCCTGCAAATGCTTCATCGTAGTAGCTGCCTCGCCCACACCGGGAAAAATCACCCGGTCGGCCGTCTGCAACCGCTCCACATCAGCCGTGAGCACTGCTTCCACACCTAAACGCCTTAACGCATAGTCTACGGAGCAGACATTTCCTGCATTATATTTAATAATTGCTACTTCCATGATGATTCGTTATATAATAATGTATAAAAACTTTCGATATTTTCCAATGATTGTTGGATTACAACATTTATATTTTTAGTTCGCAAAAATAACGATTTGTTGCAGAATCACAAACTTTTCTAGCATTAAGTTTTATTTCAATCCACATACACACATCCTTGTGGAGGAAAACGCCGGGAAATTCCGACCGATTTCCATCTGTACCGACCGAGAAAGAAGAAGAAAAGTGCAGAAAAATAAAAAAAATACAAGGAATCTATTGCACATTCTAAAATAATAGCTACCTTTGCACCCGCAATCGAGAGAGATTGCTACAGAAAAAGAAATTGGAATATTGGTGCGTTAGTTCAGTTGGTTAGAATACATGCCTGTCACGCATGGGGTCACGGGTTCGAGTCCCGTACGCACCGCCTATCTTTTTCGAGTAAATTTAACTCTAATTTGACAATATGGGGTGCGTTAGTTCAGTTGGTTAGAATACATGCCT
>AMCI01008961.1_pt1 | contig 21118 bp, 23 predicted proteins | sample 419838 | NCBI WGS metagenome assembly AMCI01 (sample SAMN01090643, study PRJNA158313) | gut metagenome
AGTTTTCCATTTTATTTTTTAATATGCAGATATTCAAATGATTAACATTTTTTGATTTGATAAATGTTTCCAAAAATGAAAATCGTATGAAAATCTATGCTAATTTTGTGGAGTCAATTTCAGTTGACCTTTTATAAATCTATTTTAAGATCTAATTTGAAACAAATTTAATCAGGAAGAAATGATATGATACAGACGGTAATCAAGCGTGACGGACGTATTGTCGGGTTTAATGAAGAGAAGATTATGGCTGCAATACGTAAGGCCATGTTGCATACAGAGCAAGGTGAAGACCAGCAGTTGATTCATCAGATTACAGATCGCATCGCTTTTCAGGGAGAACCTCAAATGACCGTGGAAGCCATTCAGGATGCTGTTGAGTTGGAACTGATGAAGAGTAGCCGAAAAGATGTGGCTCAGAAATACATTGCTTACCGGAACCAACGTAGCATAGCACGTAAGGCTAAAACACGTGACATTTTTTTAGAAATTATCAATATCAAATCAAACGACATCACGCGAGAAAACGCGAATATGAATGCTGATACGCCAGCCGGTATGATGATGAAGTTTGCCAGTGAAACTACTAAGCCTTTTGTGGATGATTATCTGTTGAGCGAAGAAGCGCTTCAAGCGGTTAAAAATAACTATTTACACATTCATGATAAGGATTATTATCCCACTAAGAGCCTGACTTGTGTGCAGCATCCTTTGGATCATATCTTGACGAACGGATTTTCTGCCGGACATGGTGAATCCCGTCCGGCAAAACGCATTGAAACGGCAAGTATTATGGCTTGCATTTCCATGGAAACTGCCCAAAATGAGATGCATGGTGGACAGGCCATACCTGCTTTCGACTTTTATTTGGCACCTTATGTACGCTCTAGTTACATTGAGGAAGTGAAAAAAATTGGAAGTACTTTACGGCAAGGACTATTCTCACTTGTACCAGTATCCGCTGACAGATTATTTGCGTTTGCCGCTAGATGGTTTACAAGGAGATAAACGTCTGGTGCAACATGCCGTAAATCAGACAGTGGCTCGTGTACATCAGGCTATGGAGGCTTTTATTCATAATATGAACACCATCCATTCCAGAGGTGGAAATCAGGTAGTGTTCAGTTCAATTAACTATGGTACGGATACTTCGGCTGAAGGACGATGCATTATCCGTGAACTGCTTTGCTCCACTTATGAAGGAGTGGGAAATGGTGAAACAGCTATTTTCCCTATTCAGATTTGGAAGAAGAAACGTGGGGTGAGTTATTTGCCGGATGATTGCAACTATGACCTTTACCAACTGGCTTGTAAGGTAACAGCTCGTCGGTTCTTTCCAAATTTTCTCAATCTAGATGCTACGTTCAATCAGAGTGCCGACTGGAAAGCTGATGATCCCAAACGCTATCTACACGAGGTAGCAACGATGGGCTGCCGTACCCGTGTTTTTGAAAATCGATACGGACCTAAGACATCTGTAGGACGCGGAAATCTTTCGTTTTCAACCATCAACATTGTGCGTCTAGCTATTGAATGTATGCATATAAACGATGAAGAACAACGTATTGCCTGCTTTTTTGCCAAATTGGATGCGATGCTTGAGGTAACAGCTCGTCAGTTGCACGACCGTCTGGAATTTCAGAAAACAGCCTATGCCAAGCAGTTCCCATTGCTTATGAAGTCTCTCTGGATAGGCTGTGAAAATCTGAAACCGAATGATACCATTGCCAGTGTGATAAATCAGGGTACGCTAGGGATCGGTTTCATTGGACTGGCGGAATGTTTGGTAGCTTTAATAGGTAAGCATCATGGGGAGTCGGAAGCTGCACAACAGCTAGGCTTGAGGATTGTGACTTATATGCGTGACCGTGCCAATCAGTTTTCAGAACAGTACCAACATAATTATAGTGTGTTAGCGACACCTGCAGAGGGATTGTCTGGAAAATTCACTCGTAAGGACCGGAAGAAGTTTGGTATATTGCCAGGTATTACCGATCGTGAATATTACACCAATTCTAATCATGTGCCGGTGTACTATAAATGTAGTGCACGACACAAAGCTGAAGTGGAAGCACCTTATCATGATTTGACACGAGGAGGTCATATCTTTTATGTAGAGATTGACGGAGATGCTACTCATAATCCGGAAGTTATCATGCGCGTAGTTGATATGATGGACCGTTACAATATTGGCTATGGATCGGTGAACCATAATCGAAACCGTTGTCTAGACTGTGGCTATGAAAATTCAGAAGCAACTTTGGAAGTGTGTCCGAAATGTGGTAGTCACAGTATAGATAAATTGCAACGCATTACCGGATATTTGGTGGGTACTACTGATCGTTGGAACAAAGCCAAACTGGCTGAGTTGAACGACCGTGTGATTCATGAAGGATAATGTATAAAAGATTTGCCTATGATTTCCATATTGGATATAGTTGAAGATACTACAGTAGATGGTCCTGGTTTCAGAACGGCTATCTATGCAGCCGGATGTCCGAACGGATGTCCGGGCTGCCACAATCCTGAATCGTGGGACATTCATCGTGGTCATTGGATGAGTACAGAAGAAATTCTGGAAATCGTGTTGAAAGATGATTTCGCTGATGTAACCTTCAGTGGGGGTGATCCTATGTATCAGCCGGAAGGTTTCACTGAACTGGCTTCAGTTATTAAAGAGCAGACTAATAAGAATATCTGGTGCTATACGGGATATACGTTTGAAAAACTTCTGAAAAATCCTAAACAAGTCGCATTGTTGGAATATATTGACGTTTTGGTGGATGGAAAATTTGATTGGAAACTTAAAGATTCTGACCTCTGCTTTCGTGGAAGTAGTAACCAACGTCTCATAGACGTACCAGCCTCACTGAAACAGCGGAAGGCTGTAGTGTACGACTATGAAGCAAAGGTGTTAAAAATCTAGTATAAAATTTTGCAGGTTGCGAAGGTTGATAGTCCATAATCGTCCGGAAAGCACGTCGCCATAGCCGGCTAAGATTTTCAGCACCTCATTGGCTTGAATGCTTCCGGTTACGGCCGGTGTAATTCCCATAACCGCTTTTACGGGAGTGAGTTGTTTCATGGCAGATTCGTCAGGGTAAAGTTCTCGGTAGCTGCGTGGATGATCTCCGTAGCCAAAGACAGAGACCTGGCCTTCAAATTCTTGAATTGCTCCATATACAAAAGGTTTTCCAAGTAATAGGCATGCATCGTTCAGCAGATAACGCGTGTCAAAATTATCGCATCCGTCCACTACTATATCATAGCTGGATACTAAACTTTCCACATTATCTGCAGTAAGCCGATAAGGGTAGGTGTTCACTTGCAGTTTGCTGTGCAAAGCTTTCAATCTTCGGGCAGCACATTCCACTTTTGGTAATCCTATCTCATCTTCTGTGTAGAGTATCTGTCTTTGTAAGTTGCTGATATTCACTGTATCATCATCGATAAGTCCCAACGTACCAATACCTGCGGCAGTTAGGTAAAGGGCGATGGGAGAGCCTAACCCTCCCACGCCAACCAAGAGAATGCGTGCTTGCTGCAATTTGGTCTGTCCGGATTCACCGATTTCCGGCAAGGTCGTTTGTCGTATAAATCTTTCTGTCATAAATTAATCAAATAAATCAAAACTGGCATCCCAATCTTTCCACACGGGTTCACGACCGAGTTCACGCAGTGCTTTTTCCACTTCCACGGCTGTGCGTTCATCACTGACATGGAACTGTTCCAGAGCCTGAGGATAGGTGTAATATCCGCCCGGTTCCGTCTTGCTTTCCGCACTCATCGTAGTCACGCCCAACGTGGCCATATGATCGCGGATAAAAGCGGTTTCACGTGTAGAGTAAGAAATGTCTACATCGTGGTCAAAGATACGCATGGCAAACGTAGCCTGTGCCAATTCTTTGTCCGACATGATGACGTTAGGTTGGAAACCGCCGTTTTCAGCCGGTCGCATACGTGGAAAGTTAATACTGTACTTCGTACGCCAGTATTTCTTTTGCAGATAGCGCAAGTGAAGGGCCATCATCGTGATGTCTGTTCGCCATTCTTTTTCTAGGCCGATAAGCACGCCCATTCCGATGGAATGTACGCCTGCTTGTCCCATACGGTCGAAACCATTCACTCGCCATTCGAATTTTGATTTCATGCCACGTGGGTGATAAATGTTGTAGTGTGCCTTATTGTAAGTTTCTTGGAAGCAGATTACACCATTCAACCCATGTTCTTTCAGCTCGACATATTCTTCCATTTTCAGCGGCATGACTTCTATCTTTAAGTTGCTGAAATATTTTTTACCGATATCTAGGGCTTTGGCTAAATAAGGTACACCTGCTTTTGCCGGATTTTCACCGGTGACCAACAGGATATTTTCAAACGGGCCTAGTTTCTTAATGGCTTTGTATTCATCTTCTATCTGCTCTGGTGTGAGAATGGTGCGTGCCATGGGATTGCTGATGTGAAAGCCACAATACACACATGAATTGGTGCACGAGTTGGTGATGTAGAGCGGGATGAACATAGAAATGGTTTTGCCGAAACGTTCTTCTGTGTATTTTTTGCTCAGCTGAGCCATCGGTTCCAAATACTTGGTGGCTGCAGGCGAGATGAGTGCCATGAAGTCGTCGATGTTGCAATGCTCTTTTTCTAGGGCGCGGATTACATCAGCATCAGTTTTCGATGCTATGAGTGCTGTAGTTTCATCCCAGGAATGTTTCTCTAATTCTTCTGAAAATAAATTACTCATTTTTATTTATACTTGCGGAAATGTGTCAAAATAAATCAATCTAGAAGTACTTTTTTATTCCGGCACATTCCCTTAATTTGTTCTCTTATTTAAGTTTCTCTAAATCTCTGCTAAGTTTCATGGCACAGAAATTAGGTCCGCACATGGTACAATACTCTCCATCAAAATGTTTGCCTTCGCTAAAATATTCCAACGCACGATCTGGGTCTAGACTGAGATGGAACTGGTCGCGCCAGCGGAATTCATAGCGGGCTTTGCTCAATGCGTTGTCGCGGATCTGTGCACCTGGATGTCCTTTGGCCAAGTCGGCCGCATGAGCGGCAATTTTATAAGTGATTACACCGGTGCGTACATCTTCCTTGTTGGGCAATCCCAGATGTTCCTTGGGCGTGACATAGCAAAGCATAGCTGTTCCCAGCCATCCAATCTGTGCAGCACCAATAGCTGATGTGATGTGGTCATAGCCTGGTGCAATGTCTGTAACGATTGGACCTAACGTATAGAATGGAGCATGATGGCAATGGCTAATTTGGCGTTCCATGTTTTCACGGATTTTATGTAAGGGTACATGTCCTGGTCCTTCGATAAAGGCTTGTACATTCTTATCCCATGCGCGCAACACGAGTTCGCCCATTGTATCAAGTTCGGCAAACTGAGCCTCGTCGTTAGCATCGGCAATGCAGCCAGGACGCAATCCGTCGCCCAATGAGATGGCAACATCATATTGGGCCAGGATGTCACAGATTTCATCGAAATGCTCATAGAGGAAACTTTCACGGTCGTGCAGCAGACACCATTTGCTCATGATGCTTCCACCCCGACTTACGATGCCACAAAGGCGTTTGTCTGCCAAATGTACGTTCTGACGTCGGATGCCGGCATGAATGGTAAAATAGTCCACACCCTGTTCGCATTGTTCAATAAGCGTATCTTTGAAAATTTCCCAGCTCAAATCTTCTACCTTTCCGTTCACCTTTTCCAAAGCTTGGTAGATGGGCACAGTTCCCACGGGAACCGGACAGTTACGCACAATCCATTCCCTTGTTTCATGAATGTTTTCTCCGGTAGAAAGATCCATCAGTGTGTCGCCTCCCCATCGGCAGCTCCATACAGCTTTTTCCACTTCTTCGTCGATGGAAGAGGTAGTTGCAGAGTTTCCGATATTTGTATTAATCTTTACCAAAAAACTGCGACCAATAATCATCGGTTCACTTTCCGGATGATTGATGTTGGCTGGTAACACCGCACGACCGGCTGCGATTTCATCACGTACAAATTCCGGTGTGATGTAAGTGTCAATACCCAGTTCACGGCAATTCATATTTTCACGAATCGCAACATATTCCATTTCTGGAGTCACTATACCTGCTTTGGCATAAGCCATTTGTGTGATGGCTTTCCCGGATTTGGCCCGATAAGGCAGGGCAATGTGTTCAAAGCGTAAATGGTCCAGACTTTTGTCATCGCGGCGCATTTTGCCATATTCCGAAGTTATAGATGGCAATTGTTCCACATCACCTCGGCTAGTTATCCAACTTTCGCGCATGCGAGGCAATCCTTTTTTTAGGTCGATTTCGATGTTCGGGTCGCTGAACGGTCCGCTCGTGTCATATACATAGATGGGTATATTGGGTGTAGTGATTTTTTCCCCGTTCTTGATGGTTACTGTTGGGGTGAGATTTACCTTTTGCATGCCTACTCGGATGTAAGGAAATAAGTTCCCTTGCATATAGGCTTTTTCGGCATGAGCATACGCTCTTTTATGTAGTTCTTGCTTCATACAATCGTTTTTTTGATTTAAGTTAATCTAAGAATGATGTTAGGGGAGAAGAAGCAGATGCCATCAAATTCTGATTTACCGTACCTAGTCCGGCTTCATAGGCTCGTCGTCCGGCGATAACAGCTTCTTTGAAGGCAATAGCCATTTCCTCCGGATTGCCAGCTACAGCAATGGCTGTGTTCACCAGACAAGCATCTGCACCCAGTTCCATAGCCTCGGCTGCGTGGCTTGGGGCACCGATGCCGGCATCAACCACTACCGGTACATTGGCCTGTTCGATGATGATGCGTAGAAAATCGCGTGTCTGTAATCCTTTGTTTGTACCGATGGGAGCTCCTAAAGGCATTACTGTAGCAGCACCAGCTTCTTCCAGGTGTTTACAGAGGGTAGGGTCAGCCTGGCAATAAGGCAAGACTACGAATCCTAATTTCACCAGCTGCTCAGTAGCTTTCAGAGTTTCGATGGAGTCGGGTAGCAGATAACGGGGATCGGGATGAATCTCTAGCTTCAACCAGTTGGTTCCAAACGCTTCACGGGCCATCTGTGCAGCAAACACAGCTTCTTCGGCATTGCGCACTCCCGATGTATTTGGCAATAGCTGGATGTGTGGATGAGTGATATGCTTCAGCATGTCATCTTCTTTGTCTTCCAATTCAATGCGTTTCATAGCTACAGTCACCATTTCTGTGCCCGATGCCAGCAACGACTTTTCCATTAATTCGTTTGAACTGAATTTTCCTGTTCCTAGAAATAAGCGAGAGTTAAATTCCTTTCCCGCAATGATTAGTTTTTCCATATGTTGATACATTTATAAAATTATTTATTGTTTATGGAGTTCAGATTTTCATTCCATGGAAATAATGAAGCACGAGTTTCATTTCTTCGATGGGTTGTACAGCCCGCAGGATGCTTCCAGATAATGCAATGCCCGTTATTCCCGTATTCAAAATAGACGGAATATCTTCATTCCGGATTCCTCCGATAGCTACGATGGGCAGTGAGATTCCTTCAGACTGCATTTGCTGAATAATCTTTATATATCCGTTCAGACCTAAGAGGGGGCTTAGGTTTTTCTTTGTAGTGGTATAACGGAATGGACCACAACCAATGTAGTCGGCTCCAGCAGTTGTATGCGATTGAATATCAGCAAAAGTATTGGCTGTTCCTCCGATGATGTAGGAATCTCCTAGAATTCTTCGTGCCTCTGCAATGGGCAGGTCGTTCTTGCCAAGATGTACGCCGTCAGCTTGAATTTTCTTTACTAGTTTTACCTGATCGTCAATTATAAAAGTGGCCTGATAATCCTTGCAAAGTGCCTGTACTTTTAGGGCAGTCTGTTCGATTTCTTCTGGTGATGCTTCTTTCATACGCAACTGAATCCAGCGGCATCCCCCTTCAAGTGCTAATTTGGCAGAGTCTACGTAAGAATATTGTTCGGTGAAGTGTGTGATGAATTGCACCATACCGTTTTGGCGGATGATATCTGCTTTTTTCATCTTTTATCCTCCGCAAGCAGCTTTGATGATGACGATACATGTTCCTTCTTGCAGCGCGTAATCGGACCATTCCATACGTGGTATGAGATGATTGTTCACAGCAATGGCTATACCTTTTTCAGGTAATTTCAGTTCTTGCGCTAAAGAAAGCAAACTGGAAGCTTGTGTTTCTAATTCCTGATTATTTACAATGATTTTCATATCCTTTTGTTCTTTTTTTAACGATTACTTGTTGGTTTACTCATCGTAATTACAAAAGGATGTCGCCCGAAGAGTGGGACGAATAGTGAGAAAGAAATGATATCTAATTCCTACGGCAGTACGAACTGCATCAGGTTCGAGGGTATGATCTCAGCCCTTTTCTACGAGGGCACCCCTTTGTATTCATCATGTTGACAGCAAAGATACTGTTTAAAATGAAAATAAAAAAGCGGATAAAAGATTTTTTTAACTTGTGAAAAAATCTTTTATCCGCTTTATCTATGTTAGAGTACTTTCTGTGCCAGTATCTGTTGAACTTATTAGATGCCGTGGGCAACAGCTTTTTTATCAATTTTTTTGATCAGGCCTTGCAGTACAGCACCTGGGCCACATTCAGTGAAGTCTGTTGCACCGTCAGCAATCATGTTCTTTACAGTCTGTGTCCAGCGTACAGAGGCTGTGAGCTGTGCCACTAGATTCTTTTTGATTTCAGCTGGATCTGTATGAGGCAATGCGTCTACATTCTGGTATATCGGACATTTGGGTGTATGGAAATTGGTGACATTGATGGCAGCTTCCAGTTCTACTTTGGCAGGATTCATCAGTGGAGAGTGAAATGCACCGCCTACTTTCAGCGGTAATGCACGCTTTGCACCGGCAGCCTTCATGAGTTCACAAGCTTTGTTAATGCCTTCGATGGAACCAGAGATGACGATTTGTCCGGGACAATTGAAGTTGGCAGCCACACATACTTCGCCTTCAGCTCTTACTTGTGCGCAGATTTCTTCTACTTTCTCATCGGGTAGTGCAATGATGGCAGCCATGGTTGAAGGTTGTGCTTCGCAAGCTTTTTGCATAGCCATAGCACGTGCATACACTAATTTCAGGCCATCTTCAAAACTCAGAGCTCCGGCAGCTACCAATGCTGAAAATTCACCCAATGAATGACCGGCAGTCATTTCAGGTTTGAAATTTTCGCCCATGCAGAAAGCTGAAATAACAGAGTGCAGGAATACGGCAGGTTGAGTTACTTTGGTTTGGCGTAAATCTTCGTCTGTACCGTTGAACATGATATCAGTGATGCGATATCCCAGGATATCGTTGGCTTTTTCAAACAATTCTTTTGCTAAAGGAGAGTTTTCGTAGAGGTCTTTGCCCATGCCTACGAATTGGGCACCTTGTCCCGGAAATACAAATGCTTTCATAATTTATTTCTTTTAATTTAAGATGTTTGTTTACTGAATATGAATCTATGTAATTTTTTCATAGACGTGCAAAGGTAGTGTTTTTCTCTTCCTTTTGTATAATTCTTCGGTAGTTTCTTTATTCATCGGTAAATTTTATCCTTTTGCTTCCTGATACATGAAGCGTTTGATACTTTTTTTGGCAGTCTTTTCAAACTCTTCAAAGTGGATTTTGACTTTTGTGATTTGGCTGTAAGCTGGCATCTGTTGGTTCAGTTCGATACGGTTGCTTTCCATGATTTTTCCTATATCAGATTGTTGTAGGCCATGAGCAAAGGCATCATTAAAGTCGGGATAAATTAGGGCCACCAGCTTTTCCTTCTGCAGTACGATGAGCGATTCGGCCACATAAGGCATGTTGTTGAGTTTGCTTTCGATTTCTTCCGGATAGATGTTTTGCCCGCTGGCGGTGAGTAGCATGTTTTTACTGCGTCCACGTACGGTAACGAATCCGTCGGTATCTATGGTGCCGAGGTCGCCGGTATGTAGCCAACCTTTCTTATCAATAATCTGCGAGGTTGCCTCTGGATTTTTATAATATCCCAGCATGAGGTTTTCGCCCCGGCAGATGATTTCACCGGCCACATTTTGTGGGTCTGGTGAATCAATGCATACTTCCATCCGGCTACAGGCTTTTCCACAAGAAGCCAGTTTGAGTGTTTCCCAACGGTTTGAGCAGATGATGGGACCACATTCTGTCATACCATAGACGATGGTGTAAGGGAATGCAATCTTTTTCAGGAAGCGTTCTACATCAGCATTAAACGGAGCTCCGCCAATGATGATTTCGTCGAAGTTACCGCCGAAGATTTCCATGGCTCTTTTCCGTGCATCCGTTTTGATGTGATCGTTGATAATGGGCAGACGCAGCAGTAGTTTGTCGATGCGGTTGTCAATGCGTGAAAGAATATTCTTCTTGATGATTTTTTCCACAATCAGCGGTACGCAGGAAATGATGCGCGGCTTGATTTCGGCAAATGCTTGCGAAATGATTTTAGGACTTGGCATGCGCGTTAGGAAATACAGATGTGCACCGGCAGAGAATCCGTAGAGAAAATCGAATACCATTCCGAATACATGTCCCAAAGGAAGCATGGATACAATGTTGTCACCGGGCTTTACAGGTAACATCTCATAGCAGTAGGTTAAGTTGGACCATAAACTGCGGTAGGGTAGCATTACTCCTTTTGAATAGCCGGTTGTGCCCGATGTGTAGTTAATCACTGCTAGCTCTTCGGGTGAAGCTTCCTTACGGTAGTGAATGTGATTCGGGCGGAAATTGCGTGGATAGCGTTTGCCGTAAAGTACATTGCGGTGTTCAAATGCTTCCTCTAGCTTTTTGCTGCGGCTTACTACCAATTCGAAGTCGGTCATTTGTACAATGCCGATGAGCAATGGCATGGCTTCTTCGTTTAGGTTTTCCCATACGCGATCTCCGACAAAAAGCAGTTTGGCTTCTGAGTGATTGACTATATTATGTATGTTGTCTGCCTTGAATTCATGTAGGATGGGCACAATGACGGCTCCATAGGTGATGGTAGCCAGAAAAGTAACGGCCCAGTGAGCACTGTTGCGTCCGCAAACGGCTATGCGGTCGCCAGGTTGAATACCGGCATTTTCTAGTACCAGGTGAAATTTGGCTATTTTACGAGCCACGTCCTTATATTGAAGGGTGGCTCCCTTGTAATCGGTAAGAGCGTCACGATCCCAATTTTGGACGATGCTTCGTTCAATATAATTGATGAACAGTTGTTCTTGTTTCATAGTGAGAATTGCACACTTTCGTTAAAACTGCGCAAATATAGGCTTTATTAACTTTTTAAACAAATGATGTGTAGATAAATTTCAAAAAATCCTGTATTACTAAGCTTCTGCAGGAGTACCTACTTATAATAACTGCATTTTCAGTCCAAAAGAAAGACAAAGATAATCTTTGGGTTTCAGATATTTATTGGTAAAGGCACTGATCAGGTAAAGATCGGACGTACTTATTTCGTAAAAAAAAGTGATTTGTCGGGCCGTACGTCGATACTTTGCCGGAATATCAAAGGTGAGCCGTTGTCCCAGAAAGATGTGTATACGTACTTTCGTGGAGAAACCGTAATATCCGTTGGGGTAGCGATCGGGTTCCTGCGCCCAGAATTCGTCACCAAATACTGTGTTGAAATACATGCCGCAAGTGAGAGGCTCCACTGATACAGGTCCGTCTTTGATATAAAGGCTCCAGGGAATGTAATTTTGTTTAAGTGTCATTGTGAATTTACACTTCTTTGAGTCGTATTTGGGCAGGAAACCGAAAAGTAGGTCGGTTTCCCACTGGTCGCATTTACCATAGTTCCAACCTGGTCCGATAGAAAGCAAACCCATGTTACCTGCATACTGTAGTTTGCTGTATGTGGGAATAAGGGCTTCCCAGCGTGTACGATAGCGATGTACACGGCGGTCATACCGGTTGGGTTTCACTTTAGAGAATCGAATGGTATCTTCATTTTCATGCATCCACACCGTGTCGTGCTGAATGATAATGACGGTGTCGCAGGGTTGTGCAGACATTCTGTTGTTATTTTGGGCACTCAATGTGAAACTGTATAGTAAGAGTAATATAGTAATAATTCGTGTCATAGGTTTTGATTAAAAATAAACTAACTCCCATGTATAGCCGTCGGGAGAGATGGTGAAGACATAGTAACTGCGGTTTTTCATGCAATCGCTGACATAATACATCATTCCATCTTCAAAGACATCCAACTGATTGGCATGATGCTCATGAGCAGCTGTGCAGAACTGCAGATTTGGTAACTGTTTAACATAATGCTGGAATACATGGGCCACATTGTTGTTGAATTCATCGGCATAGGGGCGCACATGCATTGAAACGACACTCTTGTCGAATTCATCCTTTCGTTCCGTTTGTTCTTTTTCTAGAAACTGGAAGTCCGGGATCGGCTTGGAATAGTCGTTTTCCAAGGCATTGGTGTCGAGGCATACAAATTTGATGCGTCCGGCTATGAAACTGAAGTTATAATCGCCGAAGATGACGCGGTAGCTTTCTTCTCCCGTGCCTAGATAATCATGATTGCCGATGATGACTACATAGGGCACTTTCAGTTTGTTCATGATGTCACGTTGCCAAAGAAATTCGTCCGTTAGACCGAAATCACTCATGTCACCGCCGTGTATTACAAAATCAATGTCGTCGCGTTGGTTCAGATGATTCACAAAATCTTCCGTCTCGTCATACCAGCGTTGGGAGTCACCCATGGTAACGAAACGAATCGTTTTCTTATCCTTGCAGTTCTTTTCAATTTGTTCGATGTTATGTGCATTGACATCCGTTTCTCCGCTGATGCGCACATCATAGGGATGGTAGTCCATCATGTCACAACTACTTATCAAACAAGTAATTAATAAAGCATAAAGTCCTTTGCTAAGTTTCATAATTATTGAATCCGTTTTTAGAAACAGTATCGGCTTCTTTTCAGAAATATTACTGTGATTAATCAACTTGCAAAGATAAGTTTATTTTTTTAAAGTGAGACCATACTTTCGTTATTTGTGAAAAGTAGGCCCGTTTACCATGTTATCTAATGTTAAGTAGTGTTATAGGATAATCTTCGAATTGTTCGTATTGATGGAATTTCCGTTCAAAAACGTGTATTTAGTGCAAAAAATGCTATCAGATAGTACAACGAGAGGCTTTTTGTTTTTACATTTGCGCTATTGTTAGTGAAATAAGTAATATAGAACAATTAATTACATAAATTGTTTTTTATAGTGTAATCAAAAAAAACAGGAAAAACTGAACTAAAATAAATGCTTATGCCACAGATTGTTGGACATATCTCACAGGTGATTGGACCTGTAGTTGACATTTTTTTCGAAGGTACGGATGCCGAGCTGACATTACCAAGCATTCATGATGCGCTGGAGATAAAGCGTGCCAACGGCAAGCGCCTCATTGTGGAGGTGCAGCAACATATCGGAGAAAGTACCGTGCGTACCGTAGCTATGGACAGTACCGACGGGTTGCAACGCGGAATGAAGGTGCACCTAATGGGTGGTCCTATTACGATGCCGATAGGCGAACAGATTAAAGGAAGGGTGTTGAACGTGGTGGGTGATTCCATAGACGGTATGCGGGAACTGGATCGTACAGGAGCTTACCCCATTCATCGCGATCCGCCCAAGTTTGAAGAATTAACGACCGTGCAGGAAGTGCTTTATACCGGAATCAAGGTGATAGATTTGCTGGAGCCATACAGTAAAGGAGGAAAGATTGGTCTGTTCGGTGGTGCAGGAGTGGGCAAAACGGTGTTGATTCAAGAATTAATCAACAATATTGCCAAGAAGCAGAATGGCTTTTCTGTGTTTGCCGGGGTGGGTGAACGTACGCGTGAGGGTAATGACCTGCTGCGAGAGATGATTGAATCAGGTGTCATTCGCTATGGCGAAGCATTCAAGAAAAGCATGGAAGAGGGCAATTGGGACCTTTCTAAAATTGATTATGACGAGGTGGCTAAATCGCAGGTAGCTTTGATCTTTGGTCAGATGAACGAACCCCCCGGAGCCCGTCAGTCAGTGGCTTTGTCCGGACTGACCATCGCCGAATCTTTCCGTGATCAGGGTGCCGAATCGGATGGTCCGCGTGATATTCTTTTCTTCATCGACAACATCTTCCGTTTCACTCAGGCTGGGTCCGAAGTGTCGGCCTTGCTGGGTCGTATGCCTTCGGCTGTAGGTTATCAGCCTACGTTGGCCACCGAAATGGGTGCCATGCAGGAACGTATTACTTCTACGCGTAATGGTTCTATTACGTCTGTGCAGGCTGTATATGTGCCGGCCGATGACTTGACAGACCCTGCTCCTGCTACTACTTTTACGCACTTGGATGCCACTACCGTATTGAGCCGTAAGATTACCGAGCTAGGTATTTATCCGGCTGTAGATCCGTTGGAATCAACCTCTCGTATTCTCGACCCGAACATTGTTGGTCGCGAGCATTATGAAGTGGCTCAGCGAGTGAAGCAGATTTTGCAGCGTAACAAGGAATTGCAGGACATCATTTCTATCTTGGGTATGGAAGAACTCTCCGAGGCTGACCGTACACTGGTGAACCGCGCGCGTAGAGTGCAGCGCTTCCTTTCTCAACCATTCGCTGTGGCTGAACAGTTTACTGGAGTACCAGGTACTATGGTGTCTATAGAAGATACCATCAAGGGATTCAAGATGATTCTTGACGGTGAGGTGGATTATTTGCCAGAACCGGCTTTCCTGAATGTAGGTACCATTGAAGAAGCAATTGAAAAAGGCAAGAAGCTCCTGGAGCAGGCCAAGCAAGTGTAATTAATAGAAAAAATAATCAGAAAAATGAAAGCATTGCATTTGACGGTAGTGTCACCTGAAAAGGAATTGTTCAGTGGTGAGGTGGAACGAGTTACCCTGCCGGGTACGTTGGGCTCGTTTACTATATTGGAACATCATGCTCCAATTGTATCATCGCTGCAGGCAGGAAAGTTGACTTATGTTACTTTGGACGGAGAAGAACATACCAGTGAGGTGCAGGGCGGTTTTATGGAAATGAGTTATGACACTCTGTCGGTGTGCGTGGATTGATTCTTTGGATCTATCCACCAAGCACTCTTGTTTAAGCAAAAGAAAGCTATGAGTATTACGAAGCGAAACTATCTTTTACAGTCACTGTTGCTCACCTTGCTGTTGGGTGGTGTAGGGGGTGTGTTGTACTATACCTTGAACCCGCATCATTATTTTGTCGGTTACCCTGTTATTCCACTGTTTTTTTGGATTGGAGGAGTATTTACCATCAACCTGGTGGAGATGTGCCGTAGAAATTCGCCCAAGCATCTTTTGATGATTTATTTACTGATTCGGGTGTTGCGGATGCTTTTCGCAGTCATCGTGATGAGTATTTATTGTGTGGCAGTCCGTCAGGAAATTCGAGCATTTGTCATGACCTTTATTGCCAATTATTTTATTTATCTGATTCATGATTCCTGGTTCTTCTTTCAGTTTGAATTGAATCGTAAAAGAAAGAATGTATGAAACATATGTTTAAAATATGGATATGGATGCTGCTGGCATTTTGCACACCTTCCCTGCATGCCGCCGAGAGCCCGGTGAATGTCAAGGAAATCGTGTTCGGTCATATTGGTGATGCCTATGAATGGCATATTACGACCTGGGGTAAAACGCATATTACCGTTCCGTTGCCGGTTATTGTCTATAGTCCAACTACCGGGTGGCACTGTTTCTCTTCGGCTCGACTGGCCGAGCATGGAGGTAGTTACGAGGGATTGTCGATAGCTCCTGAGGGTAGTCGCTATGAAGGCAAACTGGTGGAGTATGATGCGGCAGGCAACGAGGTGCGTCCGTGGGATTTTTCCATTACCAAAGTGGTGTTTGCTTTGCTCTTCAATAGTGTATTGCTGATAGTCATCATCCTTGGTGTAGCACGTTGGTATCGCAAGTCTCCGAAGCCCGGTCAGGCTCCGGGCGGATTTATAGGTTTCATGGAGATGTTTATTATGATGGTGAACGATGACGTCATCAAAAGTTGTGTAGGGCCTAATTACAAGAAATTTTCGCCCTATTTGTTGACAGCATTCTTTTTCATTTTCATTAATAATCTCATGGGACTAATCCCATTTTTCCCGGGTGGTGCTAATGTGACAGGTAATATTGCGGTGACTTTTGTGCTGGCTCTTTGCACTTTTATAGCAGTAAACCTTTTTTGGCACAAAAACTTATTGGAAAGATATCTTCTGGCCCCTGTGTGCCTTGGTGGCTGAAAGTACCCTTCCCCATGATGCCGTTGATTGAATTTTTTGGTGTGTTCACCAAGCCCTTTGCCTTGATGATCCGTTTGTTTGCCAATATGTTGGCCGGACACATGGCTATGTTGGTGCTGACTTCTCTTGTATTCATATCGGCCAGTATGGGCCCGGTGCTGAATGGATCGCTGACTGTAGCTTCAGTGTTATTTAACATCTTTATGAATGCATTGGAACTGCTGGTTGCCTTTATTCAGGCTTATGTTTTCACTATGTTGTCAGCTGTTTTCATCGGTTTGGCGCAGGAAGAGCCGGAAAAGGAGAAAAAACAAGTGAAAAGTCCGCTGCCTGTTCCATCAGAAGAAGTCGGACTAGAAGAAACGAAATAAGGAAGATGTATTATCTTCGTCCATTAGAGAAAAAATAAAAGAATTATAAACTTAAAAAACTTAGAATTATGTTGTTATCAGTATTATTGCAGGCTGCGGCCGCAGGTGTAGGTGTTAGTAAACTAGGTGCAGCACTGGGAGCTGCTTTAGCTGTAATCGGCGCAGGTTTGGGTATCGGTAGAATAGGTAGTTCGGCTATGGAAGCCATTGCCCGTCAGCCGGAAGCTTCCGGAGATATTCGTATGAACATGATTATTGCTGCTGCCTTGATTGAAGGTGTTGCCTTACTGGCTGTAGTAGTATGTCTGTTGGTATTCTTTTTATAAACTTAAATCAACTGTTAAAGTATGTCTTTATTAATTCCCGATAGTGGTCTGTTATTCTGGATGTTACTTTCTTTCGGAATTGTCTTTGTGGTACTGGCTAAGTATGGCTTTCCTATTATCACAAAGATGGTTGAGGAACGAAAGACTTATATCGACCAGTCCATGGCAGTGGCCCGCGAAGCCAACGAACAGCTTGCCCGTCTGAAGCAGGAGGGTGAACAGTTGGTAGCGGCTGCCAACCAGGAGCAGGGAAGAATTCTTCGTGAAGCTATGCAAGAACGTGATAAAATCATCGTTGAGGCGCGTAAGCAGGCGGAAGTGGTTGCTCAGAAGGAAGTAGCTGATGCACGAAGATTAATACAGCAGGAGAGGAATGAAGCTATTCGCGACATCCGACGTCAGGTGGCTGAACTTTCGGTAGACATTGCCGAGAAGGTGATCCGCAAGAATCTTTCGAAAGAACAGGAGCAGATGGATATGATCGATCGTATGCTTGATGAGATGCTGGTTGTTTCAAAGAATAACAGATAAAGAATTTTTGGAGAGATGGATATAGGAATTGTTTCAATGCGCTATGCCAAAGCGCTGATGGCTTATGCTAAGGATACGCGGACAGAAGAGAGTCTGTACATAGCGATGAAAACGCTGATGCGGAGTTTCAAGAGGCAGCCCGAGTTGGTGAATGTGCTTGAGAATCCCATTCTGCCCCGGCGGGAGAAGTATAAACTGGTCTGTGTGGCTGCTATGGGCAATGATTCCCCCTCCCGCGAGTTCAGCCGTTTTGTGACTCTGGTGCTGAAAAACGGTAGGGAAGGAATGCTAAGGTACATCTGTCTCTGTTTTCTGGATCTGTACCGTAAATCCAAGCATATTGGTGTAGGCAGGCTGATAACGGCTGTGCCGGTGAGTAGTGAAGTAGAGGAGCGCATTCGCAAGAGTGCTGCCAGCCTGCTTCATGCTCGTATGGAGTTGCGTACAGAGGTCGATGCCTCTATCGGTGGAGGTTTTGTGTTTGATATCAATGATTACCGGCTTGATGCATCCATCACCACGCAGTTGAAGCGTGTTAAGGAACAGTTTATTGTGAAAAACCGGAGAATTGTGTAAGATTTGAAATCAAAGTCTGATTTGAAATCGTCATTCTTAAATTAAGTAGTATGTTATCAGGAGATATAAAGGTTAGTGAAGTGTCGGACATCCTCCGGAAACAACTGGAGGGCATAGATGCGCATGTGCAACTTGATGAAATCGGCACGGTGTTGCAGGTGAGTGACGGGGTGGTACGTATCTACGGCTTGCGAAATGCAGAAGCCAACGAATTGTTGGAGTTTGATAATGGGGTAAAAGCCATTGTGATGAACTTGGAAGAGGATAATGTGGGTGCGGTGTTGTTGGGTCCGACCAATAGAATCAAGGAAGGATTCATCGTAAAACGTACTAAACGCATTGCTTCCATTCGGGTGGGCGAAGGTATGTTAGGTCGTGTCATTGATCCATTGGGAGCACCGCTCGATGGTAAAGGTCTGATTAGCGGAGAACTTTGCGAAATGCCGCTTGAACGTAAGGCACCGGGAGTAATTTTCCGTCAACCGGTTAATCAGCCCTTACAGACTGGACTGAAGGCTGTAGATGCCATGATTCCTATCGGACGCGGACAGCGTGAACTGATTATCGGTGACCGCCAGACTGGAAAGACAGCGATTGCCATTGACACCATTATAAATCAGCGTTCTAATTATGAAGCCGGTAATCCGGTGTATTGCATTTATGTGGCTATCGGTCAAAAAGGTTCTACCGTGGCTACTATTGTAAATACGTTGCGACAACATGGCGCGATGGATTATACCATTGTAGTGGCAGCTAATGCCGGTGATCCGGCCGCCCTGCAATATTATGCTCCTTTTGCCGGGGCAGCTATTGGAGAATTTTTCCGTGATACCGGCCGTCACGCACTGGTGGTGTATGATGACTTGTCCAAGCAGGCAGTGGCATATCGGGAAGTATCGTTGATTTTGCGTCGTCCGTCCGGGCGTGAGGCCTATCCGGGTGATATCTTTTACCTGCATTCTCGTTTGTTAGAGCGTGCTGCACGTATCATTAATCAAGAAGAAGTGGCGCGGCAGATGAATGATTTGCCCGACTCTCTGCGCGATCGTGTGAAAGGTGGCGGTTCGCTGACAGCGCTTCCCATCATTGAAACGCAGGCAGGAGATGTTTCAGCCTATATTCCAACCAACGTGATTTCCATCACCGACGGTCAGATATTCCTCGACACGAATCTTTTCAACCAGGGCAATCGTCCGGCTATCGACGTAGGAATTTCGGTGAGTCGTGTGGGTGGTAGCGCACAGATCAAGGCTATGAAAAAGGTGGCAGGAACGTTGAAGATTGACCAAGCACAATATCGTGAGCTGGAAGCATTTTCAAAATTTAGCGGCGATATGGATCCGGTGACAGCGCTGACCATTGACAAGGGACAGAAGAACACTCGTCTGTTGGTTCAACCGCAATATGCTCCTATGCCGGTCGAAAAACAAATTGCGGTGCTTTACTGTGGTACACATGGTTTATTGCGCAAGGTACCACTGGAAAAAGTGAATGAATTTGAAACAAATTTTCTGGAGTATTTGGAGCGTAACCATTCGGCCGATGTATTGGATGTGCTTCGTACAGGTGTCATCAACGATGAAGTAAGTAAACTTATCGAGCAGTCGGCTGAAGCGGTGGTAAAATTGTATGAATACTAAAAAATGAATTAAGAATGGCTTCATTAAAAGAGGTAAAGACTAGAATCAGCTCCGTGAAGAGTACCCGGCAGATTACATCAGCTATGAAGATGGTGTCATCTGCCAAGCTTCATAAGGCACAGGCACGCATTGAGAATATGTTGCCTTACCAGCGGAAACTGAATGAAATACTGACCAACTTTTTGAGTACGGACACCACGTTTGAAACTCTCTATACTGAGGTCCGTCCGGTGAATAGGGTGGCTGTGGCTGTTTTTTCCTCAAACACCTCGCTGTGCGGAGCTTTCAATGCCAATGTGGTGAAGCGTCTGGAAGATACCTTGGCCGATTATCAGCAATTGGGTAAAGAGAATATCCGCATCTATCCCGTGGGGAAAAAAGTGGAAGAGGCTGTTTGCAAAATGGGGTACGAGCCTCAGGGCAGTTACCAGACGTTGGCTGATAAACCTTCTTATCAGGAGGCTTATCGTTTGGCCGAACAGATGGTGCTTTCATTCAAGCGCGGGGAGGTAGATCGCATTGAGTTGATTTATCATCATTTCAAGTCAGCAGGTTCACAAATCCTGATGCGTGAGGTTTACCTACCGTTCGATCTGCAGCATGTACAGTCGGAAGTAACGGACGATGTGAACCGGATAAAATCTGTTTATCACAATGACTATATTGTGGAGCCTTCGGTGGAGGAGTTGATTGCTGTTCTGATTCCGAAGGTGCTTAGTCAGAAAATCTATACCGTAGTGCTCGATTCGAATGCTTCGGAACATGCTGCCCGCATGCTTGCTATGCAGACTGCTACCGACAATGCCAATGAGCTGATACAGGATTTGACGAAACAGTACAACAAGAGCCGTCAGCAGGCTATTACCAATGAATTGCTCGACATTATCGGCGGTAGTATGAAATAAAAAAGTAGAGAGAACTTACAGCAAACAACGTAGGGAAGAGGCTAGTATCCTTGCTGGACTTCCAGCCGGAAGCCAAAGGCACCGTTAGGTGATTTCAGTTCAAAGGCTCCTTTAAAATTTTTCCGTTCCCAAGGTAAGGCAGAAGGGTTGGGCACCTTTCTGCCTTCTGCATTATATTCACCATAGGTGTGGATGCTCATTCCATTCTTTAGCTTGAAGCTGCTCATCTGCAACATAGAGGGCGTATTCCCCAATCCCCAGAATCCGTAACTGCTTGTATATTTTATATCCGGATTCAGACGGAAAATGCGGGTATAATCCTTACTTGCATCAGGAATCTCCAGTTTAAAATCAGAAAAATTAGGCGTTGGTTGAAGATTCATCAGCGTCATGTCTAATAGGAAGCCACCAAAACTCTTCGTTTCGGTCAATATCTCTATATTTTCTTCTGTTTGTGCCTGTGCCAGAGAAATTTCTACCAGCAAGATCATCAGT
>AMCI01009057.1_pt1 | contig 20949 bp, 17 predicted proteins | sample 419838 | NCBI WGS metagenome assembly AMCI01 (sample SAMN01090643, study PRJNA158313) | gut metagenome
TCTTACTCTTACTCTTACTCTTACTCTTACTCTTACTCTTTATCTTCTTCTACTCCTTCTCCTTCTTCTTAACTTCTTTTTTTAGTTGCGGCTTATTTGCTTTACACCTTTCACTGTGCGCAATTTTTTAATCAATGCTTCCAGTCGGCCGGTATCACTCACCATTACAGTCAGCGTGCCGGAGAAGAGGCCGTCGTTGGAATCGATGCCGATGGAGCGGAGTGTGATGCCGTTCTCCTTCGAGATGATGGACGTGATGTTGGTAACGATACCGATATCATCGTTGCCCACAACGCGCAGTGTAATGGGGTAGTGGGTGCCTTCTGACTTACCGGCCCACCGCGCCTTGACAATGCGGTAGCCGAAGCGTTCACGCATCTGGTTGGCGTTCGGGCAGTCCTTACGGTGAATTTTGATGCCGCCGTTGACTGTAACAAAGCCGAACACATCATCTCCGTAAATCGGGTTGCAGCATTTGGCCAGTTTGAACTCCAGTCCCTTCAGATTCTGGTCGATGACCAGTACATCCTCCTTTGCATGGGTCTCTTCTTGCGTGGTTTGCATGTTGAAGGCCTCAGCGCTGCGGTTCACCATTTCATCGTGTATCTCCGTTTCGCGCTTCTGCAGTTCGACATACTTATCCAGCACCTCGTTTACATCCAGTGTCTCCTCAGCAATCTGTTGGTAAAACTCGGTTACATTCTTGAATCCCAGACGTTTGATGAGACGCATCATGGTGGCCTCGTCATATTCCATCTTGCGGTTCTTGAACTTCCGCTCCAGTGTTTCCTTGGCAAAATCATGTTGACGGGCGGCCATTTCCTTGAGCGCCTGCCGTATCTTGGTGCGCGCTTTGGAAGTGGTAACGATATTCAGCCAGTCCTGTTTCGGCGTTTGGGTGTTTGAGGTCATGATTTCTACCTGATCGCCGCTGTTCAGCTTCTGTTTGAGCTGAACATTCTTGCCGTTCACCTTCGCTCCGATACATTTACAACCCAATTTGCTGTGGATATGGAAGGCAAAATCGAGCACCGTGGCTCCCTTGCCTAGCTTAAACAAATCGCCTTTGGGGGTGAATACAAACACTTCATCTTCATACAAATCCATTTTAAACTGGTCCATTACCTTCATGGAGTCGTTGTAGGGGTTTTCCAATGCTTCGCGTACTGAATTCAGCCACTCGTCCAATCCGCTTTCTCCCTTGATGCCTTTGTATCTCCAGTGAGCCGCCAGTCCGCGTTCGGCAATTTCATCCATCCGGCGGGTGCGGATCTGCACTTCCACCCATTTCCCTTCGGGGCCCATTACGGTGATGTGTAAGGACTCATATCCGTTGCTTTTGGGGATAGACAGCCAGTCGCGCAACCGTTTGGGGTTGGGCTGATACATATCCGTTACGATGGAGTATACCTGCCAGCAGTAGAGTTTCTCCTTGGCCGGGTCGGGGTCCGAATCAATGATGATGCGGATGGCAAACAAGTCGTAGATGCCCTCGAACGTGGTCTTCTGTTTCTGAATTTTATTCCAGATGGAGTGGATGGATTTTGTGCGGCCCTTGATTTCAAACTTCAGTCCGGTGGCTTCCACCTTCTTCTTGATTGGCTCGATAAAGGCTGCGATGTAGCGGTCGCGTGATGCCTTGGTTTCGTTCAGCTTATCCTTGATGTAATAATAGGTATCGTGCTGCGTATACTTCAGCGACAAGTCTTCCAACTCCGACTTCAGCTTATACAGACCCAGTTTGTGGGCCAGCGGCGCATACAGATAGGCTGCTTCGTTGGCTGTTTTGAGCCGGTCTTCTTCGTTGGGAGCATTCTTAATCTGCCGCATGACGTTCACGCGGTCGGCAATCATGATGAGGATTACCCGCATATCTTCGGCAAATGTCAGCAGGAGATTGCGGAAATTCTCCGATTCGATGGCCGGGCTCTTGGAATATAATTCATTGGTCTTTACCAGTCCGCGGATGATGCTGGCCACGTCTTCCCCATACTCTGTTTTTACTTCTTCCAGGGTGAGGATGTGCGATTTAACAATCTCGTGTAGCATAATTCCGATGAGACATGAACCTTTCATGCCGATTTCGTCGGAGACGATGACGGCTGTCTGCATATCGCGGATTATCGGATTCATGCCGAAGTTATTGCGCAACAACCCGTTTGAGTGGGCTGCCTTGATTAAATGATTTTTCAGTTTCTGGCAATCTGCAGCGGAAATGCTGTCTCCGGCAGATTTGATTAAGTGTCTGTAGAGTGAAAAAAGCATTGTTTTTTCCTCTGTAGTAAAAAACGCGTCCATAGGCATTCAGATTAATTCGATGTAAAAGTACTTTTTTTTCTTCGTTAATCGGTAAGATATGAATAACATTTTGTATTTTTGGGCATCAATTAATAAAATTAGATATTATGATAACGACACAAGACAAAGAATTGCTTGCCCAAAAAGGCATTACGGAAGAACAAATAGCTGAGCAATTGGCGTGTTTCCAGACTGGTTTTCCCTATTTGAAACTTGATGCAGCTGCCTCTATTGAAAGTGGTATCCTGGCTCCTGCTGCCGAGCAACAGAAAGCGTATCTCGCAGCATGGGATGCGTACACCAATGGGAATAAGACCATCGTTAAATTTGTCCCGGCTTCTGGTGCTGCCAGCCGGATGTTTAAAAATCTCTTTGAATTCCTTTCTGCTGATTACGACAAACCGACTACTAAATTCGAACAATCTTTCTTTGATGGCATCCGCAATTTTGCTTTCTATGATGACCTCAATGCTGCTTGCCTTCACACGGCCGGAAAAGATATTCCTGCGTTGATGGAAGAAGGTAACTATAAAGCCGTAGTGGCTGCCTTGCTCGAGGCTGCCGGATTGAATTACGGCGCACTGCCCAAGGGCTTGCTCAAATTCCATAAATATGAAGAAGGTGCACGCACACCGCTGGAAGAACATCTCGCTGAAGGAGCTTTGTATGCTGCCGGCAAGAGCGGCCAGGTGAATGTGCATTTCACTGTTTCTACCGAACACCGCGAATTATTTAAGAAACTGGTAGATGAAAAGGCTGCCGAGTTTGCCAAACGCTACGGGGTGAAATACAACATTTCTTTCTCTGAACAGAAACCGAGTACGGACACTATTGCTGCCGACATGGAAAACAATCCTTTCCGCGACAACGGCAAGTTGCTGTTCCGCCCGGGTGGACACGGTGCCCTGATTGAAAACCTCAACGACTTGGATGCTGACGTTATCTTCATCAAGAACATTGATAATGTGGTGCCCGATAAACTGAAAGGGGATACCGTAACTTATAAGAAATTGATTGCCGGTGTGCTTGTTTCGCTGCAAAAACAGGCGTTTGAATACCTCGAACTGCTCGATAGCGGCAAGTATACGCACGAAGAACTGATTGAGATCCTTCATTTCTTGCAAAGTAAACTCTTCTGCAAGAATCCGGAAGTGAAGAATTTGGAAGACTCTGAATTGGCGATTTATCTGAAGAAGAAACTGAACCGTCCGATGCGCGTCTGCGGTATGGTGAAGAATGTGGGTGAACCCGGCGGCGGTCCGTTCTTGGCATACAACAACGACGGTACTATTTCATTGCAGATTCTGGAAAGCTCACAAATCGACATGAATGATCCGCAGAAGAAGGAAATGTTTGAAAAAGGTACTCACTTTAATCCGGTAGATCTGGTGTGTGCCGTACGCGATTACAAGGGCGGTAAGTTCAACCTGATGAACTATGTAGACAAGGCTACTGGCTTTATCTCGTACAAGTCGAAGAACGGTAAGGAACTGAAAGCACTTGAACGCCCCGGTTTGTGGAATGGTGCCATGAGCGACTGGAACACTGTGTTTGTGGAAGTGCCTCTTTCTACTTTCAATCCGGTGAAGACGGTCAACGATTTGCTTCGTGAACAGCATCAATGATTTGCTTCGTGAACAGCATCAATGATGGTCAGCAACTGGTCTGCATGCATTGATAAAATAATATGAGCGTACGGAAGAAGCAGGGAGGCGGCAGTTTTTCTTGTTTCTTCCGTATTTTTTATGGGACTTTCGGTGTCTTTTTTACCTTTATTATCCAAAAGTTCGTCATCAAAACAGGATATATATAATCGAAATATACTAAATTTGCAGCATACAAATAAAACATTGAAAGCAATGAAAAAGATATTGTTACTCGGTTCGGGAGAACTTGGAAAAGAATTTGTAATTTCTGCCAAGCGTATAGGTCAGTATGTCATAGCTTGTGATTCTTATGAAGGTGCTCCGGCTATGCAGGTAGCTGATGAGTTTGAAGTGTTCAACATGCTTGATGGGGATGAACTGGAACGTGTTGTCAAAAAGCATCAGCCAGATATTATCGTGCCTGAAATTGAGGCTATCCGCACAGAACGTTTGTATGATTTAGAAAAAGAAGGTATACAGGTGGTGCCCAGTGCCCGTGCGGTTAACTTTACCATGAACCGCAAGGCTATTCGTGATCTGGCTGCCAAGGAACTCGGACTGAAAACGGCTAAGTATTTTTATGCCAAATCGTTGGATGAACTGAAAGAAGCCGCCGAGAAAATCGGCTTTCCTTGTGTGGTGAAACCATTGATGTCTTCTTCGGGAAAAGGACAGTCGCTGGTGAAGTGTGCCGATGAATTGGAACACGCTTGGGAATATGGATGTAGCGGTAGCCGCGGGGATATCCGTGAACTTATTATTGAAGAGTTTATCAAGTTTGACAGTGAAATTACACTGCTTACTGTAACTCAGAAAAACGGACCGACGTTGTTCTGTCCGCCTATAGGCCATGTGCAAAAGGGAGGTGATTATCGCGAAAGTTTTCAGCCGGCACACATTGATCCTGCTCATCTGAAAGAAGCACAAGAGATGGCAGAAAAGGTGACCCGCGCCCTGACAGGAGCCGGTCTTTGGGGAGTGGAATTCTTCCTGAGCCATGAAAACGGAGTGTATTTCTCCGAACTTTCACCGCGTCCGCATGACACCGGTATGGTGACCTTGGCCGGAACCCAAAATCTCAATGAATTTGAACTCCATTGCCGGGCAGTGCTGGGATTGCCTATCCCCAACATTAAGCAGGAGCGTATCGGAGCCAGTGCGGTGATCCTTTCGCCGATTGCCAGCCCAAATCGCCCTCAGTATCGTGGAATGGAAGAAGTGACCAAAGAAGAGGATACGTATCTCCGTATATTCGGTAAGCCCTACACACGAATCAACCGCCGGATGGGAGTGGTGCTCTGCTATGCACCCAACGGCTCAGACTTGGATTCTTTGCGCGATAAGGCCAAGTGCATTGCTGCGAAAGTGGAAGTATATTAATTATGCAAGTATATTAATTATGCAAGTATATTAGTTATGCATGCATATTGAATGTGTAAATATCCGGTGATCCAGAGCCGCAGCCGGGCAGAAATGGAAAGGATATAAGGCTGAGCAATAAATAGAACTCAAACCATAAAAAACAATCACCCTTGCCACAATCATTGGCGGCAGGGGTGAATGGTTTAAAAAAAGAGGCCGTGGATGTATTCCCGCTCTTTTATTTATTGATTTTGTTGAGTTTTATGGAATGGTCCGGAGAAGCGGTTATCCGTTCACCCGTTTGTAGTCTTCCAGGAATTTTTGCAAACCGGAGTCGGTGAGAGGGTGCTTCAGCAAGCCTTTGATGGCTGCGAGCGGACAGGTTGCCACATCGGCGCCCACTTCAATGCATTGGATGATATGAGCCGTGTGGCGGATGGAAGCAGCCAGTACTTGTGTGGTGTAGCCGTATGTGCGATACATACTTACAATATTGGACACCAGTCCGATGCCGTCTTCACTGATGTCGTCCAGTCTGCCGACGAAAGGAGAAACATACGTAGCTCCTGCTTTGGCAGCCAAGAGTGCTTGACCGACAGAGAAAACCAGTGTACAGTTGGTGCGGATGCCTTTGGAAGAGAAATAACGGATGGCTCTGATGCCGTCGGCAATACAAGGCACTTTGACTACGATGTGAGGATTGAGAGCAGCCAGTTCTTCACCTTCGCGGATGATTCCTTCATAATCGGTAGCAATCACTTCGGCGCTGACATCGCCGTTGACGATGTTGCAGATGTCAACGTAATGTTTACGTTGGTTTTCTACTCCTTTGATACCTTCTTTTGCCATTAAAGACGGATTGGTAGTTACTCCGTCAAGTACGCCCATTTCGTAGGCTTCGCGAATTTGGTCAAGATTGGCCGTATCGATAAAAAATTTCATAATGAATAGATTTTTAAGTAACTCCACAAATTTAGCAATTTATTGTTTACTCTATCTGTTTATCACTGATTTTTTTTTACCATTTTTTCAATCTGTTCTCCAGCATATCATCGGTGGGGAATTTCCCCATATGATAGGTGTGAAAGGAGTGTGCATCCATTAAAAACGTTGAGCCTGCGGAAAACACCCCCTGAACTGAGAACCCTTTTTCTTTATTTCAGACGCTGTCATCATAAAAAAAAGTGTATGAGGGTGTACAGATTCACCTATTGTTTTTTCACTTCAGTTTCACTATACTTCTCGCGTTCGTCCTTAAACTGCCGGATGGGCATATTGAAAAGTACCGAACGGTCGCCCTGCCGTTCCACGTAGTGGACGAAAGAGATATCGTTCTCCACAATGTGGATGTTGTCGCTCGGAGTAACCACTAGCAGCTGCAGATGCAACTGTTGACAGAGCGAAATCAGATAGCGTGCCTTGGTCTCATCCTGCGCCTTAAATGCCTCGTCGATAGCGATAAAACGGAACGATGAATCCCGCCCGCTTCGAGTCAGTCCAAACTGGCAAGCAATGGCCGATCCCAAAATGGTGTACGTAAGCTGTGCTTTTTCACCCCCCGAAAGTTGCCCCATCGTTTCATACGTTTTGCGTTTTTGCTCATTCTCTTTATAGAATTCTTCTGCTTTGTAGGTAAACCACGAACGCACATCCATTACCTTATTCCGCCACTTCTCGTCTTCCAGCCGTCGGATGAAAGGTTCAATGTGGTTTTCGAAATGAAGTTTCCGTCCGTCGATGGTCGATTCCACTTGGTGGTGGTTTGGAATGGCTTTTTCAAGAAGTGTTTTGAATTCGTTGGTCTCCACGTCGAGTTTGCGTGTTGCCACCAGCTGGATATACGTGTGTGGATGATTGTCGAAATCAATCGCTTTCAGAGGTACGTTCAGTTGATCAATTGTTTTCTTGATATTCTCCTCCCAATGTTGGAAGAAAATACGGAATGCATTGATGTTGTGTGTAATGGTTTCCCGCAAATAGGTGTTAAACCGCTCTTGGAAGCTGAGTAAATCTTCCTCTAATAGCCGTTGGTAGAACGATTGGTATTCGCTGATAAGTTCCAGGTGGTCGGATTCCGGCAAATGATTGACGTCTGAACGCCAATCGTGGAAACGTTCGGTGATTTCAGTCGGCGGATTTTTGAATTTATTGATGAGGATAGCCACCTTGTTTTGCACCGACTCTTTTTTCTTTTTCAGTTCGACTATGGTGTCATTGTTCCTTTCTTGAAAGTCGCGGGCAGCCGTTTCCAGACTATCCAAAACAATTTCCAGCAACTGAGGATGCGCTTGTATGAAGTTGGTAGTATCCACCTCACCGATAGCTTGCAGGAAATTTTGATTCAGGTTGCGCTTGGCATTCAATTCCTCCTCCGTCATTTCAGTCTTATATACCTTTTTGTTTAGGTCGGTTGCCTCAGTTGCAAGCTCTTTCAAAAGCGCTTCCACTTGATTTAGTTGCTCCTGCAGTGCTTTGACACGGTTGTTGGTTGCCTCCAGTTTCTGTTTTGCTTCCGTCTTTTCTTGCAATTCCTGAGCATATCGTCTCCAGTCAATCACATTAAACTGTTCGAAAGCGAAATCCAGTTCCGAGAGCGTATTGAGCATCTGTTTCAGCTTCTCCCGTTTGTCTTTGATTGCTTTCATTTGAGTTACTACTGCTTTTTCATTCTCTTGGCAGTCTCTTACGGATTCCTGCAGCGTACGGATTTTCTCTTTGTTATCCCAACCCAACACGTAGTGCGCTTTGTCTTTTACTTTGGCGCGATCATCTTTTTCATGCTTGCCTTTTACCGATTTAATCAGTCCCTCGCGGGTTACTGCCTTTTCTTCGTAAAAGGCAAATTCTGTCAGGCTGTCCACACAAGCATAGTTGAATTCCCGGTAGATGGCATCTTCCAGCCATTCTTTGTATTGGTTGTCGCTTTTGAATTGTATTTTGTTCAGCAGACTGTTTTCTTCAATATCCCATCCCTCCAGATTGCGCAAGGAGGTAAAATCACGGTACCGTTGGTAAACAATGCGTCCGTTCAGGTTGTGCGAGTTGACAAACTCGTTCACTTCGTCATAATAGGCATCTGGTACAATTAGTCGGAGTGCGAAGTTATGCAGAATACGTTCGATGGAAGCTTCCCATTCCCGATCCTCATCCCGCACTTGAATCAGTTCGCCAATGAATGGAATCTCGTCGGAGGTGGCTTTTGTATATTCCAGAATTTCGTCTCTGATTTCGGCCACACGTCCTGTTATGTTATGCTGATGCTGTTGTAGATATTTAATTGTATCCACATATTCGTTGATCTGTTCGCCAATCTGCTTTCTTTCTTCTTCTTTGCGGTGCAGCACTGCAAGGATATCGTCAATTTCCGTTTGCAACTGCTCTTTCAATGTTTTTGCCTGCACCTTGTTGGCTTCAAACTCTTCCGCCGTAGGATCAGCAACCAGTTCTATCTGCTGTGCTAGCTGCTTGTAGTTTTCTGCTTTCACCCGGCGGCTGGCCCGTTTAGCTTCCAACGACCGAATCATTGTTTCCAGTTCATTGATGCGCCGTCCTGTTTCATCGTTTCGGATAGCTAGCTGCAAGTCCACCTTTTCCTTTTCTCTTTCTGCCGTTTGTGTTTTCACTTTCTCCAGTTCTTCATTCAGCAGTTTGCGGTTGAGTTCAAATTTTTCTATTTGATCGTCACACAGATTTACCATACGCTGGGCAAACCAATACGCTGCCACATCCTTTTCCTGTGTTAGTGATTCCAGTCGCTCAGCCGTTTCTTCCAACTCATCGGCATAACGCACAATAGGTCCCAGTTGTTTGATTTGTTCTTCCGTTTTTTCAATACTCAGTTTGGCTTCCATCAAGTTCTGGAAAGTAACCTTCAGTTCAATATAGCGTTCTTCCGCCGGTTCTTCTTCTAGCATATTCTGCCGGATAAAGTCATCCAAATCATCAAGAACTTTCACACCGACAATTTGGTTGAACAGCTGCAATGCCTTGTCCGAACGCATGCCAAACAAGTCGCAAATGCGTTCGCCATATTCCACCGGACCGCTACAGAAGTCGATTGTCTTTTTGACACTATTGGCATTGTACACCTTTTCTAGATGTCTTCTCCACGTGCCGTTAAGGTTGAAATTGGCAAAATCCCGCTCAATCTCCAGCCGATCTTTGGCAATACCATACAGCGTTTTGAGTTCTTCGCCCGAAAAATAGCGCACCTGAAACAGAGTAAGTATCCGGCTTTCCACACTTTTGAAGCAAGCCAGCAATACAGAATAGCTGTTCTTGTCTCTCAGTCGGAGAGTTTTCACTCCGCCGCCTTCCTGCTGCTGGTTGCCATAGTTTCCGAAAAAGTAGGATTCTTCCGTACGGTCTCCCTTCTTTTCCACACCCGACGATTGGTTGTAGAATCTTTTCCTTTTCAGCGGCACCAGCAAGGTGAGGAGCGCATCAATCAGCGTACTCTTGCCCGAAGCGTTGGCCCCCGTCAGAAGCGCGTTGTTGCCTTGCGGAGCCAGTCGGTACACTTGGTTGTGAAACGTACCCCAATTGTATAACTCCATGTAATCAAGCCGGAAGCCTGAAATTTCCGAACTGGTATTAAATAGATTCATCTGCTGCATATTCGTTCAATTTGTTTTTAAATTCTACCAAATCGTCTAATGTAATTTTTTCTTTAATGATGCGGTGTATCTTGTAGCGTGTTTCCGTGTCGGTGCGCCTGGCTTCTATCAGATACCCCAGTTGGACTACCCGGTCGATGTAGCTATCCATTTCTTTTAGAAATTTCACGCGGTTGAATTTTTCAGGTAGAAAGAGTTCTACTTCCTCCCGAATGTCGGCTGCCGATACATACAATTCGTTTGATACCAGTGCTGTATCCATTTCAAAATCTTCCAGCATCTGTCGCAAGATAATCAGTACCACAGATACTTCGAAACCCAACTTACGGCGGGAAGTCAAGTTAATGGTGCGGTCATCATCCAATTTCATCTGCTTTAGAAAAGCAAAGCCTTCCTCTTTCTTTATGATCAGTTCCAGTCCGATGACACTGATGTAATCTTGTATTTCCGACTGGTAAAGCAGGATGTCGTTCCACGATACATCTTCTATTTCTACAATTCCTTTTAATAATTTCACTATGGCCTTGGAGTAAGGCTTTATATTTGCTGTACTCATCGTGTAATGATAATTTCTGGTATTTCAATATATTTCAGCCCGTCGGCTGTAAACGGAATGATTTGTGTTTTCTTCGTATTCTTTACTGTGTGATATTCGTCTAACACGCTGATGTAACCGATGACTTCGGCCAGTCCCTTCGTGATACCCTGGTTTTTTTCGATAATCTCGCCCAAAGTGGTCTGTGTCTTTTCCGACAGCATCCGATTGATGGTTGTACGAAGAGCATCGCGGTCCACTTGATATGGACTGAACAGTTGAGCCAGTCGTCCCAGGTCTTCGATATCCACCTGCGCCTGTGCCGGTTTCTCTTTGTATTCTATGATGGGTGCCGGTTCCAGCGAAAGTTGACGTTCCAGCGGAAAACACAAGTTGATTTCCTCCACTTCCAGCGAAACTTCCGGCTTTTCTTGCTGACGGATGCAACAGTCTATCAGTAATTTCTTTATTTCATCAATCACTTTCTTGGTAATTTCTGCGTTCGACATCTCATTTTGCCGGATGATGCGGCTTAACTTTTCCGACATGCGGTCGTTGGTTTTATATACTTTTTCAGCTGCTGAAAAAAGATATTGTTGCATATATTTCAGAAAACTATCTTGCGGGTCAATCTGCCGGTCATCCAATGTGTCAAACAGTTCGTTGATTAGAGACTGCCATTGTGACTGCAAGTCGGGTGAGAGCAGGAATTCCCAAAATGCATAAAAACTCTTTCCCTGCGAAGACTTTTTCAGTTCGCTGTATGCATCGAAAATATAGTTCAGCAACTCCTTTTTCTGTGAATTGTTGATTTGATGCTGGTAAATTTGCCGGATAATCTCTTTGAAGTTGTTATCTACTTCCTTGAAATCAGATAACAATTCCTTTGCCAACCGGTTTAGATTGTGGTAGCGTGGTACAATTTCATACTCTTCGAACACCTTTACATGTTCGCCTATTTCCAACTGCTGGATTTGATGCTCGATTTCCATCTTTTTTTCCTTCAGCATTTCCAGTCGTTTTTCCCGGTCTTCATTGGTAAACTCCACCAATTCTTTGAGTTGATAAAAGAGAGATTTGAATTTTGATTCCGTGCCGATATAATCTTCTTTTTTCAGGTTTTCTATCCAATCGAATACCTTGCTCGAATAGGCCGACATTTCATACATCACATCCCCGTTTTCATTCTGGTAGTTGGTCAGAAATCCCTTGTTGGTCCATTCCTGAATCCAACGCTTGGCTTTGTCTTCGTTGGTCTCTATCCGTCCGGTCCGTTCCTCTTCCTCCTCTTCCTCTACAACAAGTTCTGTCTCGTCCAGTCTGTTTTCGAGCAGCAGATGGATTCTTTCTGAACTGACAAATGTTGAATTCTCAAACACATCTGTGATGAAAGAGATGATAAATTCCACTTTTCTGGAGCGGAGTAATTTGATACAGGGTGATTCTTGTAGGACTTTTAGTAGTTGGACTTTATCCATGGGTCTTTATTATTAATCTTCGGATTTCAATTGGTTCTTCCTACAAAAGAAATCAAAAAAGGAAGATGATACAAACGAATTTCGAAAAAAAAGGACTTTTTCCTTATTTCTTTGTCGGGATGATAGTCGAAAGACTTGTTTTTACAGGTGGTTAAATCTATATTTCTATGAGAACATCCTGCTACTCTCATGGTGTAATTCAACTGTATATAAGATGCATCTCAGTAGCTAAAGTGATAATTAAGATTAAACTCGTTGGTAGAGTAGCGGATTTTATCTACCTTTGTAACCTTAATGATATGCGTATAATTAGCTTAAACACATGATTCGAAAAATAATTATTGCTCTTTGGGCCTTACTGGCTATCGGTATAGCAACCAGTATCGCTGTATTTCTTTCTATTTCTAAAGGTTGGATAGGGTATATGCCTCCTGTAGAAGAACTTGAAAATCCGACTTACAAATTTGCTACTGAAATTTTTTCGGAAGACAATCAGATACTTGGTACTTGGTCGTACAGCAAAGAAAACCGCATCTATACGGCGTATCAGGATCTCCCGGCCAATATAATCCATGCGCTTATTGCTACAGAAGATGTGCGCTTTGTCAAACATTCGGGTATAGATGCCAAGGCACTGTTTCGTGCTTTTGTGAAGCGAGGATTGCTGATGCAGAAAAATGCGGGGGGGGGTAGTACGTTGTCACAGCAGTTGGCCAAACAGTTGTTTACGGAAAAGGTGGCGCGCAACACGTTGCAGCGTCTTTTCCAAAAACCGATAGAATGGGTGATTGCCGTTAAATTGGAACGCTATTACACAAAAGAAGAAATCTTGAGCATGTATCTCAATAAATTTGATTTTCTAAATAATGCTGTGGGCATCAAAACAGCTGCCTATACGTATTTTGGGTGCGAACCTAAGAATTTGAAAATAGAGGAATCAGCTACGCTTGTGGGTATGTGTAAAAACCCTTCGCTCTATAATCCGGTGCGTTATAATGAACGTTCGCGTGGCCGACGGAATGTGGTGCTCGATCAAATGCGTAAGGCTGGGTATCTCACGCAGGCAGAATGTGATTCATTGCAGTCATTGCCTTTGCAGTTGCATTACAATCGAGTGGACCATAAAGAGGGATTGGCTACGTACTTCCGTGAATATTTGCGTGGGGTGATGACGGCCAAGAAACCGGTAAAAAGTGATTATAGAGGTTGGCAAATGCAGAAGTATTACGAGGATTCGTTGGCTTGGGAAACCGATCCGCTATTTGGCTGGTGTGTAAAGAATAAGAAGAAAGATGGTTCGAATTATAATATTTATACGGATGGCCTCAAGATTTATACAACGATTAATTCGCATATGCAGCAGTATGCCGAGGAGGCTGTAGAGCAGCATTTAAGTTACCTGCAGCCTATTTTTAATAAGGAGAAGGTGGGCAGTGCAAATGCTCCTTATGCTCGTTCTTTGGATAAGGATATTGTGGAGAAACTGTTGACTAAGGCAATGAAACAGACAGATCGTTATCGTCTGATGAAGAAAGCAGGATCGTCTGAAAAGGAAATCCGTATGGCTTTCAATCAGCCTCAAGAAATGACGGTTTTCTCTTGGCAGGGTGAAAAGGATACCATCATGACACCGATGGATTCGATTCGTTATTATAAATCATTCTTGCGCGCGGGATTCATGTCGATGGATCCAATCAATGGGCATGTGAAGGCGTATGTAGGTGGTCCTGACTATACGCATTTCCAATATGATATGGCTATGACGGGACGTCGTCAGGTGGGTTCTACTATTAAACCGTATTTGTATACACTAGCCATGGAGAATAATTTTTCTCCCTGCGACCAGGTGCGCCACGTGGAGCAGACGCTCATTGATGAAAATGGTATTCCTTGGTCACCCCGCAATGCTAATAGTAAACGGTATGGCGAAATGGTAACGCTGAAGTGGGGGCTGGCCAATTCGGACAACTGGGTTTCGGCATATCTGATGGGTAAACTGAATCCTTACAATTTGAAGCGGTTGATTCACAGTTTCGGAGTGCGTAATAAGGCGATTGATCCGGTGGTGTCTCTTTGTCTGGGTCCCTGTGAAATCTCTGTGGGAGAAATGGTGAGTGCGTATACGGCTTTTGCTAATAAAGGTATTCGAGTGGCTCCGTTGTTTGTAACTCGCATTGAGGATGGCGACGGCAACGTAATCAGTAACTTTACGCCTCAGATGGAAGAGGTAATCAGTGTGCAGAGTGCTTACAAGATGCTGGTAATGCTCCGTTCGGTAATTAATGAAGGAACCGGTGGACGCGTGCGTCGTTATGGTATTAAGGCTGATATGGGTGGCAAGACTGGTACGACGAATGAAAATTCGGATGCTTGGTTCATGGGTTTCACTCCTTCGTTGGTATCTGGTGTGTGGGTAGGAGGTGATGAACGCGACATTCACTTTGGAAAAATGACTTATGGTCAGGGAGCTGCTGCCGCATTGCCTATCTGGACGATTTATATGAAAAAAGTGTTTGCAGATAAGACATTGGGATATTCGGAAGACGAAACTTTTGATTTGCCGGAAGGCTTTGACCCGTGTGCCGGTTCAGAAACGCCGACTGAAGAATCGAAACAGACAGGTCTGGACGATTTGTTTAACTAAACTTCTACATCCGCTATGCATCGGTGTATCATCTGTATGGGAAGTAATTACCGGCGGAAGGAGAATATGACTTTTGCCCGGGAGCAGTTGCGGAAGTGTTTCCCTTCTATTCGTTTTACTGCCGAACAGGAAACTAAGCCTCTGGTATTCCGTAATCCAGCGTTCTTTTCCAATCAGTTGGCAGTGTTCTTTACAGATGCAGATGAACAGGAAGTTATCAGCCAACTAAAAGAAATGGAGAAATCTGCCGGCCGTTGTCCATCGGACAAATTAGATGAAAAAATATGCCTTGATATCGACTTGCTGGTCTTCGATCGCCGGGTGCTTAAACCGGATGATTTGAAAAGAGCGTATGTCGAAAAAGGCTTGGAAGAATTAAAATAGGTTTTAGATATGAAATTTTTAGGAATTATACCTGCCCGATATGCATCTACCCGTTTCCCTGCGAAACCCTTGGCAATGCTGGGCGGAAAAACAGTGATACAACGAGTGTATGAACAGGTAGCCGGCGTATTGGATGATGCTTATGTGGCTACAGATGATGAACGGATTGAAGCCGAGGTACTTCGTTTTGGAGGAAAGGTGGTTATGACCTCAGTCAATCACAAGAGTGGTACCGACCGCTGTTATGAAGCTTGTACGAAAATTGGCGGTGATTTTGATGTGGTAGTTAACATTCAAGGCGATGAACCTTTCATTCAGCCTTCTCAGTTGAATGCAGTGAAGGCTTGTTTTGATGATGCCTCCACCCAAATAGCAACTCTGGTGAAGCCTTTCTCGGCTGATGATTCATTTGCCGTACTTGAGAATGTCAATTCTCCAAAGGTGGTGGTGAATGCTAATTGGAATGCAATGTATTTCAGCCGTTCCATTATTCCTTTTCAGCGAAATGCCGATAAGCAGGATTGGCTGAAAGGTCATACCTATTATAAACATATCGGTTTGTATGCTTATCGCACGCAGGTGTTGCGGGAGATTACGGCGTTGCCGCAGTCGCCGCTCGAACTGGCTGAGTCGTTGGAGCAACTTCGCTGGTTGGAAAATGGATATAGAATAAAGGTGGGTGTCAGTGAAGTGGAAACGATTGGAATTGACACACCGCAAGATTTGGCGCAGGCCGAGGCTTTTTTGAAGAATAGAGGATAAGCCATGAATCGTACGATACAACCCGAGATACAGCCTTTAAAGGATTTACAGATTTTAGTTCCCCAACGTAGTGTCTTGCCCAATGGTGTGCCTTTGACTGTGATTAATGCCGGTGAGCAGGAAGTGGTACGTATGGATATCCTTTTTGCTGGTGGACGTTGGCAGCAGTCGCAGAAACTGCAGGCTTTGTTTACGAATCGGATGCTCCGTGAGGGTACCGAACGTTACACAGCTGCGGTGTTGTCAGAAAAATTGGATTATTATGGTTCGTGGCTCGAATTGTCCAGTTCATCGGACTATGCATATATCACTGTATATTCTTTGAATAAGTATTTTGCCGAAACGCTCGATGTGGTGGAATCTATGATTAAGGAACCGGTATTTCCGGAAAAGGAACTACGCACCATTCTGGATGCAAATTTGCAGCAGTACTTGGTTAATACTTCCAAGGTGGATTTCTTAGCTCATCGCAGTTTGCTCAAATCACTCTACGGCGAACAGCATCCTTGCGGAAAACTAGTCTGCGAGGATGATTTCCGTGCTATAACCCCCGATGTGCTTCGTAATTTTTATCAAAGTCATTACCATTCGGGCAATTGCTGGATTTTTCTAGCTGGGAAGGTGTCGGACGAAATCATTCGTCGTGTCACTGAAACTTTGGGCTCTCCCTTTGGTCAGCATACTTTGCAAGTATCCCGTCCTGTTTTTCACATACAGGCATCGGCCGATAAGCGCATCTTTACCGAGCGGGAAGATGCTATGCAGAGTGCTGTGAAGATGGGGTGTACTACCATTGAAAGAACGCATCCCGACTATCTCAAACTGCGAGTGCTGATGACTTTATTTGGTGGTTATTTCGGTAGCCGTCTGATGTCGAATATCCGTGAGGAGAAAGGGTACACATACGGAATTTCGGCTGGCATTATGTTTTATCCCGACAGCGGTTTGCTGCTGATTTCCACTGAAGCGGCCAACGAGTATGTGGAACCGTTGATAGCTGAGGTATATCATGAAATCGACCGTTTGCATCAGGAACCGGTATCGGAAGAGGAAATGACGATAGTACGTAACTATATGTTGGGTGAAATGTGCCGCAATTATGAATCGCCTTTCTCTTTGTCCGATGCTTGGATTTTCGTGGCAACGTCTGGCGTTTCTGATGATTACTTTGCTCGTTCGTTGCAGGCAGTTAATGAAATCACTCCTGGAGAAATAAGGGATTTGGCGCAGCGTTATTTGTGCAAAGATAATTTAAAAGAGATTGTTGCAGGTAAAAAGATGTCATAATTAGCTTCTTTCCAAAAGAATTTATGTAATAGAATTGTATCTTTGCCTCACTGAATTAATGAAAAAAGAGAAATAAAGAGAAATAATAAGAACGAATGAGGAAATATTTATATATGTCGCTTATCGCTGTGTTTTTGTTGCAGACAGGTGTCTGTGCACAAGAAAATGCAGAGAAAAAAGGGGGCTTTTTCAGAAAAGTAAAGGACGTTTTTTCAACAGAAATAAAAATCGGTAACTATACGTTCAAGGATGGAAGTGTGTATACTGGTGAGATGAAAGGACGTAAGCCGAACGGTAAGGGAAAAACCGTTTTCAAGAATGGAGACATTTTTGAAGGTGAGTATGTGAAGGGAAAGCGTCAGGGATATGGTATTTATCTATTTCCGGATGGAGAGAAATACGAAGGACAGTGGTTTCAAGACCAGCAGCACGGCAGAGGAATTTACTATTTTATGAATAATAATCGCTATGATGGCATGTGGTTTCAGGATTATCAGCATGGAGAGGGCACGATGTATTATCATAATGGAGATTCGTATGTAGGTTATTGGGTACACGATAACCGAGAAGGTGAAGGTACGTATACCTGGGCAAATGGTGCTAAATATACCGGTCAGTGGCAGAATAATAAAAAAAACGGCAAGGGTGTCATGAATTGGGATGACAGTTCAAAGTATGAGGGTGATTGGAAGGATGATGTTCGTCATGGAAAAGGTGTGTTTGAATATACTAACGGAGACAAATATGAAGGTGACTGGGCTGATGATATTCAGCATGGCATTGGAGTTTATTTCTTTCACACAGGCGACCGTTATGAAGGAGAATATGTACTCGGAGAACGGACGGGCGAAGGTACCTATTATTATGCCAATGGTGATAAGTATGCCGGAACTTTTAAGAATGGTGTACAGGAAGGAAAAGGAGTCTTTACGTGGGCCAATGGCGCTGTGTATGATGGTGACTGGAAGAATAACCAGCGCGAAGGAAAGGGAATTTATAAATGGAAGAATGGTGATGTCTATGAGGGTGAGTGGAAAGAGAATCGCCCGAACGGACAAGGTACACTGAAAACCGTGACAGGGATGACGTATACCGGTGGGTTTGTCAATGGTTTGGAAGATGGTCCCGGGGTTCAAACTGATAAGGAGGGTAATCGTTTTGAAGGATCTTTTAAACAAGGAAAAAAGAATGGCCCTTTTATTGAGTTGGATAAGGACGGCAAGATATTGAGAAAAGGTACTTATAAGATGGGACGGGTGATGTAATACTTCGCTTGATTGGATAAGTCTTTTTGCATGGATATTGGAGAATAAGTTATATTTGATACGTTCCCTATGCCATGCCGTGAAATTACGGCGATTGTCGGTTTTGCCGAACTCGGCATCCATGAGGTTATCTATGCTGGTCAAGGGCTTGTTCGCTGTTTCCATCATGCTGTTTGGGTTAATCACGTCTTTTTGAATTTCATACAAAGTCAAAGATTGGCTGTTTCGATGCTGTCATACTGGATCCGGACAGCCAGGATTCCTTTCAACAGGTTCATAATGATTGTTCTCATCAAAGCAATGTATGCAGGTACCCGGAAAATCGGTAATCAGCCGGTGTCTGAATGAGTCTATACCTTTGAACACGGTAAACCAGATGGACCATTGTCCGTTACAATGGGCATAGTCTATTACATCATCTTCTGCTATAGCACCTTTCAGGTAGAGTTCTTTGTATCTGGATGCCTTGTTCCATGCTTCAAAGCGATATTTCCATCGGAAGTCTTTCGGAGAAGGAGACTTGTCAGTTCCAGGGTATCTTTGAAGCTGTATCAGATCCAACAAATTCTGTGCTTTCTTCCTTGACAGTTTCGACATATTGCCATTGACATGAACTCTCCCTGTTTCATCATAGATAAGACTATAATAAGTATTGTTCAAATGAGGCCAGTGACAATCGGCATCCACTTTTGTGCCTTTATTGCTGTTGCAGACTTTACAGTACAACAGGAAATTATCCCATGCTGTCTCAGCTCCACCTTTACTTTTAGCGGCAAGATGTTCCACATCCAGCGTGGGGATTTTTTCACATCCCTCGCAATAGGAACAAAAAGCACCGATGTTGGCACTCAAAGGGAACTTGGCATCACCATAATCAGGATAATGTTCCTTTATCCGATGTTCTATCTTTTGGTTGTTCGAATCCGTGTAACAGATCAGTTCTCCGGGTCGTTTTTTTCTCAACAGGTCTCATAATTGTTTCTGCCTTGCTTTAAGTTCCGTCTTGACCAGCGCAAGATAGGCCGGGTCATCGCTGAATTCCGCTTCGATTTCGTTAAGGCGAGCCTTTAGCTCATCTCTGTCCACACTTTCCTTATCGGTTGCTTCAAACAAACGTGATGCCACTTCCACCATTTCATTGAAGCGTCTGCTCCGGATATCTTGCTGCAATCCCATACGTTCTGAAGTGATATCCTCCAGGCCTTCCTGAAAGGGCTCTCCAGAGGTCAGGACATTTGGGTCAAAGCTTACCGTTCGCAGAACCCGAACGAATAAGGGGCTGAGTCATAATAAAGTTCGATTTCACAGCCTCGTCCGTTCTTTTCCCATTGCTGGAGACGTCCCAGGCAGTTCTGTAATGTCCGGTCCTGGATGGAATTGGCATACTGTACGACCTTGTCGTAATGTTCTTGTGAACAACAGATTTTCATGATGATGGAATTATTAAAGTTAATGAATCGTTTGTTTGTTGAATAGTTCTTTCAGTTTTCGAAACGAGCAGCATAAAAGACAACGTGAATATGAACCCCTAAAAACGAAGAGGTATGAGCAAATGTCCGATTCTTGTTGCCTTCAGTAACCAGAAAGGCGGTGTAGGCAAGTCCACTGTTACCGCAGTACTTGCCAGTTATTTCAATTATGTAAAAGGGTTGAATGTTGCAGTTGTTGACTGTGATTATCCCCAGTTCAGCTTGGACAAACTACGGGGAAGGGATTTGAAGAACCTGGAAAAGAGCGAGTATCACCAACGGCTTTTCTGCCGTCAGTTTGAGAACAGCTCCCGCAAGGCCTATCCGATAGTCACTTCCACGCCGGAAGAGGCCGCAAAGATTCCCGGCAGGCTGGAAGGTGATTATGACCTGATATCCTTCGATCTTCCCGGTACGGTCAACTCCCGTGGTGTGTTCGAGTCCGTCACGAACATGGATTTTATTTTCATCCCCATCGTGAAAGACCGGATGGTCATGCAAAGCAGTCTTTCCTTTGTTTCGACCGTGTAGGATTTCATTGACCAACATCTGAATGCTCCCTTGAAAGACATACGTTTGTTCTGGAACTGCATGGACAGCCGCACGTTCAAGGAACTCTTTGTGATGTACAATACCATCATATCCCGTATGGAATTGAAGGTGTTCGATACCGTGCTTCCTGACCTTGAGCGATTTAACAAGGAGATGACTCCCTTGTCCAGACAGCATTTCCGCTGCACCTTGCTTCCTCCTTCTGAAATTCTCCTGAAAGACAGCCGATTGAAAGCGTTTGCCCAAGAGATGGAACGAATCATTTTTCCCGGATAAGAACTATGGCAAAGAAAAGAGAAATATTCAAAGTGAATGAAGATGCCCTGAAGGACATGATGGCCAGTGAGTCCATCTCGTACATGAATTCCAAGAGTGGCTGCAGTGAAAACTCTCCTTCCATCGAAAAGGAGGAAGTAATCAGGGAAGTGGAAAACCAAAGGCAGGAAAAGTCCCGTAAAACGACACGGGCAGACCCCGGACTTGAAGAAAAGGTAAAGGAGTACAGGAATCTGTTTCTGGACAAAAGAAAGTCCGTGCATAGGAAACAGACTTATATCAGCTATGACGTGTATTGTCAACTGGTCCGTATTCTGTCCCTTTTGAGTGATGATATGAGTGTGCCTGCATTTTTGGACAATGTGCTTGGTAAGC
>AMCI01009152.1_pt1 | contig 20937 bp, 12 predicted proteins | sample 419838 | NCBI WGS metagenome assembly AMCI01 (sample SAMN01090643, study PRJNA158313) | gut metagenome
AATTAAGGTTTATCTGTTTCATTTTCTGTAGAATTTAGAGATTTGGTCTTCGATATAGATGATAGGCGTTTGAAATCCAGGAATTTCAATTTCCTCACCATAAACGATAACTAATGATGGAGCAAGCCTTTCTTCAAGTGTACGCATAGCATACTGCCACAAGAGGCATGCTGATCGGCTCCACTGTACACCAACGCCGCAAACACCAATAACGCTATTTGCAGGGAGGCCTTCGAAGCAGTATTCAAAGGAATCTGCATTGCCCCAACTGGCAGTTGGAATCACATTAACGCCACAGTTCTGCCAATGAGCCCCGGCAAAACGTGAAAGATAGATGCTATGCTTGTTGAGATGTGAAGGCACGTCAACGAAGAGAGAGTAATCAGGCGTAAATACGCAATCAAATTTTGATAGCTTATGAGTTGTAGCCTCAAGTTTTTTATCGCAAGCAGTTGCAAACTTGTAGTCGTGAGCAAAAAAATGAATAGCCTGCCCTTTTCCGTCAAGCTTGTTATGCTCTGAATACGGATGAAAGTCTAAATTTACAGACCCGCTATAAGCCTTCAATAGAGGGAATTCATTGACATCGCTGAACTCCATTCCATCCATGAGGTGCATGTTGTTGAACTCCATCATGCGCCGCTTGTGGTATGACAAGCTTTCGTGTTCCAGCAGCTTGCCTCTGGGGGTGCAGGACATTAAGTACATGTCCTTTGCCTTAAATAATGTATTATTGTACACCATAGCCTTTTACCTTATTTTAAGTGGCTCCTTAGACCACTATATATTAAAAAACTAATAACAAAAGCCGATTTTCCGGGAATAATACATTTTTCAAGCCAAAAGTTTGTACTTTTGCAGAAATTTTCCGAGCATTACTCTCGAGCTTTAGGGCTAAGGCTTTGAAATCGACACAATGCAAACTTATGAATCCTCATGTTACGCTATTAAACTTTGGACCAATTCCAAGAACTGTCTACTATCTCAGCATTGAATTATGTAAACCGTCTACTGATATAGCTTATAAAAAGATAAACCGTCTACTCAAATCAGGCAAAGACAAAGTGGCGCTTTACCATATACAAACCATAGGTTTACAAGTAAAAACCTATAGGTTTTCATGTGCTAACCTATAGGTTTTTGTCTTCTAATGCTATGCTTTTTGATTGCTATCTCATAGTTTTTTGTTTATACTTGTACTAAGTCAGTTGACACTATTGCATTTTACATATTGAATGGGTTGACAATTTCTTTTCTTTCATTCTTCTTTCTTTCTTCGTTCACATGGTGATGTTTCATTTTTATCAATTCATATTTAGTGAGTTACGATGAAACATTCATTGGCTGTCCTTGCAACTACTTTTCATCATCTTTTCGGCCAAGGGTGCATACCATTCTTTCACTTCTTCCGGTGTCGGGGTATGTCCGCCGGGGAAATGATAGATGGTGGGGTAATATTCTGCGAATAACGATTCGTAGTGGGCGATGGTGTCATTTTCGCCAAAGAGTCCCCATACTCGGTTGCGCCATTCAGGTTGACAGCCGTCAAATTGGGTCTTCACTAAAGTTGCAAACTCTTCTATCAGCGATTTGTCAATATACATCTCTTGATGACCGTCCTGGCGTGGCGTCTTGTAGGTTTGCAGACCGATGCGTTCCTCTAGAAAACTGGGCATGTTGAAGTGTGGATTGCCTAGCAGGGCAGGGATGCCGGTTTCCTTGGCAATGATTTGAGCCAGAAAGGAACCGCAACTATTGCCTACGAGTAGGTCAGGTTGTTCTTTTTTGCAGTATATGCGAATCTGTTGGAGGGCTTCTTCAGGATGCAAGGGAAGATCAGGTGCATCGACTGTTGCAATGGATTGAAGAGCTTCACGTAGGGTATGAGCTATGGCACAGTTGCCAGAGGCGAAGAATCCGTGAAAGAATAGGATTTTGAATTTTGTTTTCATCTCTCTTAGATTAGTAAATGATACATATATAAGGAAACCATCTTGTATAGCAGGGTGCATTTCCAACGCAAATAACGTGATTCTTCAGGACTTATCCTAATGAATTCTCTTTTTTCTCTTACATGTCGTGCTGTATTCCAACTGTTTGTGGATATAGAAGTATTTACCCCTGTACAGGTTGCTGCAACAGGGGTAAATGATTAAAAATAACAGTTGTTGTCTGTTACAATGAGAGATTTTGTCTATTAAAGTGCTTTCTCCAGAATAGCGCGTGCCACTGTGCTGGTCACTTCACCGTTTTCTCCGTAGTGAGCATTGCGTGCATGGAAGCGTCGTTCAATCTCTTCAATAGTATCCATGCCGATATGCTCTTCGTGCAGACGTGTACTCAATCCCAGTGAGCGGAAGAAAGCTTCTGTTTTTTCAATCGCTTGGTCGATGCGTTCTTCGGTTGTTCCAGTGTAGATGCCCCAAATGCGTTCGGCATACTGCAGCAATTTGCTTTCTTTTGAGCGGCGGAGCACATGAAGAGTAGCTGGCAGTACAATGGCGAGGGTGTTGCCGTGTGTTAGTCCGTGGAGAGCCGTGAGTTCATGGCCAATCATGTGGGTAGCCCAGTCTTGTGATACGCCCATGGCAATGAAACCATTCAGTCCCATAGTAGCCGATATCATGAAGTCCGCCATCAGTTGGTAATCGTGCTGATTTTCTTTGATGAGTGGTGCGATTTCAATCAGCGTCTGCAGAATGCCTTCTGCCCAGCGGTCCATTACACGACTTTGTCCGGTCACTGTCATGTATTGTTCCATGACGTGCACAAATGTGTCAGCCAGTCCGCAGGCCACCTGATAGGTCGGTAGGGTAAAGGTTACTTCCGGGTCGAGAATAGAGAATACCGGGAAGTTGGAGTAGAAAGGATATTTCTCCTTCGTTTCGCGGCAGGAGATCACAGCGCCGTCGTTCATCTCTGAGCCGGTGGCCGGGAGAGTGAGTACAGTCGCTAAGGGCACTGTTTGGTGAACAGGGGTGCCGGCTTTTACCAGGTCCCATGCATCGCCGTCATACAAGAGACCGGCAGAAATCAGTTTGGTGCCGTCGATTACTGAGCCGCCGCCTACCGCAAGCAGATAGTTCACCTTTTCTTTCTTTCCCAAAGCAATGGCCTGTCGCAGGGTTTCAATGGCGGGGTTGGGTTCGATGCCCCAGAATTCTACTGTATAGTGATCTTTCAGTGCCTCTTTCACCTGTTGGTACACACCGTTTTTCTTCACACTGCCTCCGCCAAAGGTAATAAGGATCCGTTTGTCAGTGGGGATTTCTTTTGATAATTCAGCAATCATCCCTTTACCGAGGATGAGTTTCACCGGGTTTTGAAATGTAAAATTATTCATGGCATACAGTTTTTAAATATGATAAAGTATAAAAATTAACTAATTGTTTTTTACAGGAAATGTGTCTTTATCTTTCTGGAACAAACAGAAGACGGTCGGGGAGTTCCATTTCCGGCAGGTTGCGTCCGCTGAAACCTACTTCCAGTGTTTCGCCCATGTAGTCTTCAAAATAAGTTACTTTGAGCTCATGGAATCCTTTTTCAAGAGCTACTTTTCCTTCTGCTCTCTGGGCACTGTGTCCGCCGTCATTGTTTACCACTTTCTGATTATCGATGCTGAGAACGGAACCATCGTCAGAATAGGTATAGAAGCGGTATACACCGCGTTCGGGTATTTCTATCCATGTGCGGAATTCATAGGCAAAGTGGTCGGGTATAGTTGCCCCGGTTATGGTGATACGGGGCAGGATACCTTTCTTGATGACCCTGGCTTGAAGTACATCGGCCACTTTTTCACAGTTGCCTTCCCGATACGTGTAAGCTACTCCGTTTTTCTTCGGCGATACATTCAGTGGCGGCAAGTAGGGGAGGGCACGTGTCTCTTTTTCGTTTAGTCCTGAGGGATAATAATAGGCATCTTCGCGCCCTTTGGCCGTGGTAATCCAACTGTCAAACTTAAACTCTCCTTCGTACAGGCGGATGATCCGTGCACCTCGCTCCATATTTCCGTAAGCATCCCATCCGCTCACACGTCCGTAGCCCAAGGCAATGCCTTTGAAGATACCGATATAGTCATTGTCGTGGTCGTGTCCGGTGAAGGCACCCATCACATCCCCCATGTCGGCCAGTGAGGCAAACAATCCGGAATTGATTTCCGATGAGGCTACTCCGCCTTCTAGTGCGTTGCCAAATGTCTTGTCGTCTTTGGTCAGCGGAGCTTGTTCGCATAGAGGAATGTGGAAAAAGGCCAGTGAGGGGAGGGGCTTGCCTCCGTTCCCTGCCGTGTGTGCGGAGCTTTCTTTCCGGTACCAGGCTATTTGGTCAAAGTGAATCCAGTCGTATGCGCCATAGAATTTGTTGGGATGATAGTCGTTGGAATCGATGCAGTAGAGCAGGGCTTCCACTTTATCAGGTTGCTTGGAACCATAGACCGGCACTATGCAGTTGCCGCATCCGCTGATGTTACGAGGCCCTTTGGTACCTGCGTAGTAAGGAGATGACATCAGCAGGTCGTAGATGGAGTCTTTGGGCAAAAATTCGGCATCGTGGTTTCCCATAGTCACGATGAAGGGCATGTTACATTCTTCAAACAGGCGGATGATGGCTTTCCAACCGTCAAGAGGCGGTGTGTCGGTCACGATGTCTCCTGTCAGTACAGCCAAATCGGGATGTTCGGTTTTCAGTACGCTTCGGATGGTAGCAGCTGTCTGCGCGCATTTTTCCGATTGGGGAGCCCAGTGAATGTCGGTAAACTGGGCTATGACAAACGCTCCGTCATGGAACGAGAAGGTGCGCTGTGCCTGGCTGGTCAGCGGCAGGCAGCTACAAACGAAGGCGACTGCCCAAAGAATATACTTTCTCATATTATTATGTATTTTATTATTATCTATCTTAATCTTTGTGACTCTTATTGTCACTTTCTTCTTCTGTTTCACACATAGGATATCCGTTCCTGTCGTCTTACGCTGTGCAACTTTTCGGGAATGGATGGTTACCAGACCTCCAGTTCGTCGATGGCTAGCTTACAGGGATTTCCTTCGTTGAAGTATCCTTTTGGACAGCGATCTGTGGGTAGCCATTCCACTTGTAGATAGGCTGCTTTCACTGGTGAGAAATGGATAGTTACCGGATAGCGTGTTCCTTCCGTTGGACTGAAATCGTAGGTCAGTGCTTGCTCCCCTACAGTTGTAAACTGCTGGCCGTCTGTTGACACGGAAACTCGAACGGCCCGTGGAGGCCAAAGTTCGTTGGCCGGACGCCATACGGAAGCAAAGCGAACTTCCCGCAAGGTGTCTGTCTGATGCAGGGTGAGGGTGACTCGTGCAGTGTCCTGGCCCAACCGTCCCCAGCAGCGCAGATTCTTGGCATATCCTCTCACCCCATCCGTGAGCCCTGTATCTTCTCGCGTGTATTCCCATTCGGCTGCGGGCGTGCATGCGTAGCGGCATCCCGTAGCTTTGTTGACTGTAAATGTGCGGCGAGTCACATTGCCCAACGGCTTTCCTTGGCGGAAGGCCTGAGCATACACCGTGGTCTCTTCCGTGAGTACGATGGGATGTTCGTAGCGTGCCGATGAAGGGGTAATCACCGAATCTCCGATGGCATAGCGGATGTCGGCATCAGGACAGAGGGTATGCAAGTCCACTTCAAAGGTTTTCTTCTCTTCTTTCCATCCGCCTTCAATCAACACGTTGTAGAAGTGGCGGCATGCATTGACCCCCCTGTGGCTTAAACGCTCAAATTCGCGGTCGAGCCTCCGGGCAAATGACGCAAAGTCTTTCCGTTCGGGTTGTGTCCATTGTACTTCCGACATGGCAATCAGTCGCGGGAAGGTCATGTATTCAAAGTATTCTGGTGTCTGGATATATTCTCCCCAGATATTGGCTTGCACTCCGATGATGTATTTTTGTTCTTCACCAGTCAGTTCGCCGGGAAGTGGATTGTAGGAGTACACCTTATCCAGCGGAAGATAACCTCCGATGGCTAAGGGGGCCTCTTCCGGATCTTCTTGATAGAAGTCGAAGTAACAGTATTCTCCCGGAGTCATAATCACGGCATGTTGCTGACGGGCAGCCTCAATGCCGCCGGCTTCTCCCCGCCACGACATGACAGTAGCTCGCGGAGCCAGTCCGCCTTCTAATATCTCATCCCAGCCGATGATGTCTCGGCCACGGCTGTTGACAAACTTCTCGATACGGTGTATGAACCAACTCTGTAAGGCAGATTCATCAGGTAGATTCAATTGCTTCATCAACGCCTGGCAATGGCTACATTTTTTCCAAGCTTTTTTCGGACATTCATCGCCTCCGATGTGGATATAATGGCTAGGAAAAAGGTTAATGACTTCAGTTAGCACGTCCTCGAGAAACCGGAATGTGTGTTCTTTCGGACAATATACCTCATCAAACACGTCGTAGTAGTCGCGCACCACATACGTTTTTCCCAGTCCGCACGACAAATCCGGATAGCAGGCGAGGGCAGCCGAGGAATGGCCCGGCATTTCAATTTCGGGAATCACGGTAATGAAGCGGTCGGCTGCATAGCGCACGATTTCCCGAATCTCGTCTTGGGTGTAGAAACCTCGTTTTTCGATGCCATCGTAGCGGCGAGGAAAGTAATAGTCGCAATGCCCTACTTGTGTTTGTTTCCGGTAGGCTCCTTTTTCGGTCAGTTGGGGGTATTTCTTGATTTCGATGCGCCAGCCCTGGTCATCTGTGAGGTGGAAATGAAATCTATTCAGCTTGTAGAAAGCCATCAGGTCGAGCATTTTCAGCACGGCTTCCTTGGGCAGGAAGTTGCGCCCCACATCCATCATGGCTCCGCGGTAAGCGAAACGGGGAGCATCGGTAAGGTTCATGGCAGGCAACAGATAGCTTTCTGCCGGTTTTTGTTTTGTGTCCCAAACTGAAGGAGGCAGCAGCTGCAGGAGCGACTGCACTCCGTAGAACAGTCCTTTGGCCGAAGGGTTCGAACAGATGCTGATGGTTTCCGGGGTGATGGTTAGTGTGTAAGCTTCCTCAGCCAGTTGGTCGCTGAACGACCAGCGGATAGATGCTTTCGTTCCCTGGTCCACCTGCTTCAGTGAAATACCTGTCGGGCGGAGTGCTTCGCTCAGGTAGCGGAACACGGTGTGAGCCCCCGCCGACGAGTCGGGAAAGGCCACCGTCTGCTCGCCGCGCATTACATACTCTCCCTGTAGCTTGTCCACTTGTTGTGGACGTGGTAGGATGGGGCAGTCTTCGGTTTCCGTTTTTCCTCCGCTTGCACAAGAGCAGAGGAAAGTAGCGGCTATGATCCAGAATAATCGGGGTTTCATAAGGCTTTCGACAAAATTTCGGGATGTTCATTCAGGGTTTTCAAAATCAGTTCGCCAAAGAGGGTGTTGGCCCAGGCAAACCACGAGCGGGTAAAGTCGGTTGCTTTGTCGGCATGAAAGGACTCGTGCATAAATCCTGTGTCTCCGTCGGTGTCACGGAGCTGCTTCAGACAAAGCCGTACCTCATCCGGCCGGTCGGTGGTGAGGGCTTTGATGATGATACTCATCGGCCATACGTAATTCAATCCCACGTGCGGTCCGCCTACGCCTTCTCCGGCTTTCCCTTTAAAGAAATAAGGGTTGTGTTCGCTCCAGATGAGGCGTCGGGTGTTTTGATACAGAGCATCGTTGGGCGAGCAGTATCCCAAGTAGGGAGCGGCCAGCAGACTGGGCACGTTGGCATCGTCCATGCAGAGTGCATTGCCGAATCCGTCCACTTCAAAGGCATAGACCTGTCCGCATTCCGGGTGTCGCACAATACCATAGCGACGGATGGCGGCATCTACTTCGTCTGCCAGGGATGTGCATGTACGGGCAAACGATGCATTATGGTAGATTTTTTCTTCGATTTCGGCCAGCTGGTGCAAAGAGACTACGGCAAACATGTTTGATGGAATGAGGAAGCCATACTGGGTGGCATCATCCGACGGACGGAAAGCCGAAAAAATGAGCCCCACCGGTCTGACGGGTGCTCCCCAGCCACCGTTGATGAGCGAGTCCGTGGGACGGTCGCAGTCGCGCATGAAACTGTAGGGACCCAGATTTTCCTTCCGTTGCTGTTCCTTAAAAGTTTGTACGACCTTTTTCATGGCCTGATGCCAGCGAGCATTGAACACCGAAGTATCTTGCGTGTGCTGCCAATAGTGATAGGCCAGTCGGATGGGGTAGCAGAGCGAATCAATTTCCCATTTCCGCTCGTGCAGTTCTTTCACCATGTGTTGGGTGTGGTCTGTTTCCCAATAACTGCCCAAAGGCCCGTCATTGAAAGCATTAGCATAGGGGTCAATCAAGATGCATTGCGCCTGGCGGTTTACGAGTCCGGCAATGAGGCGTTGCAGTGCCCGGTCTTTTTTCATCAGGGGCAGATAGGGCCACACCTGTGCCGAAGAGTCGCGCAGCCACATGGCATTGATGTCTCCGGTGATGACAAAGGTATCCGGACCATCGGCTGTTTCTTTGAATTTCACCGTGGTGTCTAGCGTGTTCGGAAAGCAGTTCTCGAACATCCAGCGCAATTTCTCATCGCGGATGCGAGGTTGGGCTTGTGCGATGGCTTCTTCCACTGCCTGGGAGGTGAAATGCCGTTTGTCCCTTGCAGGCCGTTGCGATACATAAGTCAGTGAGGACGGTTCCTCTGATGCAAGGCTCCATACCGGTCGGGTTGCCAAGGCCGCCAGTGCCAATCCGCCTGTTTTCAGAAAGCGGCGTCTGGATATAGGTTCTTTCATGGTTTTCTGATTTTTGTGATTAATAAGTATGTTTGCCGGGGATGACAGCTATCTTCTTTTCCTGTTTGCCGTATCTCACCACCAGCTCGAAGTCGATGTTTGATTCCACCGTGATGCGAGGTTGCTCATTGATTGAACGGCGCGGTGCGGCTTTCAGTGCAATCATTCCGTCCGGACCGAACGGGTAGCGTTCAATACCGTTGGCTTCCGTCAGATTCACATCCCACTCGATGCGGCGCTCCATGTAATCGCCCCGGATTCCGATGATGAACTCGATAAATTCAGCGATAGGAGGAAGGCCCGCCCAGCCCACAAAGTTCTTGCGTGCCATAAAGCCCGGTTCTGCTTTCTCGGGTGAATAGTATTCCCAAAAAGTGCCTGTATTCTTATATACTTCCAGCACTTGCGCATAGTGGTTGAGTGCAATCTCACGAGCCAGTTCGTGATATCCTTTTCGGTTCAGTCCGAGCATCACCATGTAGTTGGTGCCCGGCCAAACCCCACCTTGCCAATAACGTCCGTTTTCCTTGTATTTGGGATGATCGGCCGACAGTGAAGGTACGCGGCAGGGACGTTTGAATGTAGACGGATTTTCCAGTTCTTTCACTAGCCGGTCGGTTTGCGCCTTGTCGAGCACATCAGCAAACAAGGCCCAGTAAGCTCCGATGCCTTTGGTGGTGCACAGCGAACCATCGGCATACTGGTCGTACAGGAAGCCTGTTTTGTCGTCCCACAGGTTTTCGCGAACATAGCGGCCCAGCATCTTTGCTTCGTCTTCAAACTCTTCAATCTCTTGCCAACGCTCCAGATAGAATCCCATTTCAAGCAGCAAGTTGGCAGTGAAAAGCTGTTGCAGATTGGTGTCGAGCCACACCATGTGGCCGTGACTGTAAATCGGACTATAGTCTTCCGGTACGCGCGGCATATTGTCCATGCCTGTGCCCCATCCGCTTGACCAGTAGGTACCGTTGCGCCACGTGCGGTTGAGCTTCAGCCATTTGTAGTAGGCACATAGCACCGGGAAAATTTTGTGAAGACGTTCGGTATCGCCAAACTGGTGGTAATATACCATTTCACACCACGGCATTAAATTGGGTCCCGTGCTCACTGGATCGTAGCGTTCAAAGCAGTCGGCTCCGTCGGCTTTGATTTCTCGGCAGATGAAACCGTCGGGATGCTGTTTCGCATAGAAATTGTCCAATGTCTGCTGGAAGGGGAAGAAGCGGGTGCCATAGCGGGCAAACATCAGAATGAAAGAAGAATCCCACATGAAGATGTTGCCGTTGTAAGCCGTATCCAGATAGCTTGATACAAAGCCAGAACCCGGTTGAGGAGCACGGATGTTGCCGATGGCAATTTCCCAGGCTTTCCAGTACATTTCAATCTCTTTTTCGTGACCTGCCCAAATGGGATTGGGCAGAATCTGGCGGGCTTCCTCGAAACTTTTTGGTTCCATTGTCTGAGGTTTGGCTATGCGGTATTCGTTTTCTGTGACTAGCGGTTCCTTGACATACGTGTTTTTGTATGGCAGGCGATATTGGGCTGTTTCGTTTTCCGTTTGGGCCTGTAGGCCAGAGAAGACCAGCATACTGAGGCATCCGGTGAAGAGTAAGTGTTTAATCATATCCGAATTTCATTAAAAAGAATCGTTATAATTTTAGTAGTTTTTTTATTTTATCAAAAATGGCCGTGTTTTCGTATAAACCTGTAAATTCGAATGCACCCGGTCCGAAGGCGTAAACAGGCACCATTACACCACTATGACTGCCTGTAGAAAACTTACAGACGATGCGGCCTTCTTTTAGATTGCCATCAACGAGGGTCAATCCGCCGGTTTCATGATCAGCGGTGATGACTACAAGTGTTTCTCCATCACGGGCTGCCCATTCAAGTACGGCTCCGATAGTGTGGTCAAAGTCGTGTGTCTCCTGCATGAGCAAGTCTAAATTGTTGAAATGTCCATAGTCGTCCAATTGCGAACCTTCTATCATGAAAAAGAAACCGTTTTTGTTTTGGTTGAGGAGTTCAATGCCTTTGATCGAAGCGCGGGCAAGAAGGTCACCGCGTTCTGCTGGCAAGGGAGCGTCTTTCTCATAGGGAACTGCAAAAACTTTACCTTGGTGGATGTTTGAAAGTTCCTCCCAGGTAACTGGAGTTTGGAATCCGGCAGCACGAAGTTCGTCTAGGATATTTCGTCCGTCTTTTCGTTGCTTGAAGAGTTTTGCACCTCCACCAAACACATAATCTGCTTTACAAGATACATAGTCGGCAATAATTGCTTCTTCAGCATCACGATCGGTATTGTGACAGCAGAAATCGGCAGGTGTCGCATCCCACAGACGGCAGGTAACAGCCATTCCTGTGGATTTCCCTTTGGCGGCAGAAAGGTCAATCAGTGAGGGGAGGGGACCGCCTTCCGTATCTACCCCCACAAAATGATATTTTGTTTTTTGACCTGTGGCCAGTGCAGTACCACCGGCTCCTGAATCTGTGATAAGTTTGTCGATACAGTAAGTTTTTGATAATCCTACTACAGGACAATTGTCGATGAAGAGTTTGCCGCGGTTGGCTGTCCATGCTGAGTAGACATGCATCAAACTCATACCGTCACCAATCATTAGGATGACATTTTTCACTTTTCCCCCTTTGGGACATTCAATGTGCGGTACATCATAAGGATTTTCCATGATGTATGTTTGTTCTATATCCCGTTTGCTTTGTGCATTTAGCGAAACTGTTCCATTCAAATAGAAAGCTAACACTATGCAACTAATCTTATATGCAATTTTCATCTGTTATGATTCTTAGTTGAACTTAAATAGGATGTGAATTTATTTTTAAGTAGTTCGTATCAAACCAGTATTTTGCTTTTGTTTATTCTACTGTGACCAGTACGGGCGCATGATCAGATAGTAGTCCTTCGTTTTCTGTTTCAGCCAATACACCATAGCGTGAAACTTTTAATCCATTACGTACAAAAACGTAGTCAATAATCGGGCGCTTGTCATACGGAATTTCATTGAAATCGTGGAATGTCCATTTGGGTCCATATACCACAGAAGCAAGCGAACGACTGTCCGTTAGGTGCAGTGGGTTTGTGGCATCGGTGAGTTTCTTCACCACTTCCGATTCCGGGTCTGCATTGAAGTCGCCGGTCACGATGACAGGCATTCCTTTGCTCAACGAATCTGTTCTCTGCAGAATTAGATTCACACTTTCGCGTCGGGCTACTTCTCCTACATGATCAAAATGCGTGTTCAGCACAAAATATGGTTTTCTGCTTCCTTTCTCTTCGAGAATGGCCCACGAAGCAATACGCTCACAGGCACCGTCCCAGCCTTTGCTACCTACTACTTCGGGGGTTTCGCTCAGCCAAAAATAACCTGAATCTTTCAGATGAAAACGTTCTTTGTTGTACCATAATGCACTGTATTCACCTTGTGTTTTTCCGTCTTCCCGGCCTACACCGATGACTCCGTATTCCGGTAAGCGAATTTGTAAATCTTCTAGCTGATTATGCAACACTTCTTGCGTGCCTACAATATCCGCTTCATAGAAGCGGATGGCATTCGCTGCCCGGTCTTTGCGGTATTTCCAGTTATTTAGACTGTCTTCAGGATTGTCGTAACGGATGTTGAATGACATGACGTTGACGGGTTGCGGTGTTTCCTGATGTTTTACCTGGCCGCAAGAAGCAACCAAAAATGGTATAAAGAATAAAACTATTTTTTTCATGGTTTCTATGTTTTTTTAAATCTTTTCTGATGATTAAAATACGTATAAGTTAGAAGCAGGAATTGGTTCTAAAGTTTTTTGGAAAGGTTGTTTCCAAGCCCAAGAGAGATGTTGACCTTCATAATCTTCTATATAAAGCAAGCGGTACTTATGCATTCCTTTCCGCAAACCGATGGATCCTGTAGCAGGTATAGCGGCATGAGAGCCGTCATTGTCTACTACTAGTTTATTGTCAATGTAAAGCACACTTCCATCATCCGAACGGGTTTGGAACGTATAGACACCCTCTTCAGGTGCATATATCAGCCCCTGAAATTCGAAGCCGTAGTGATCCTCCTGCCGGGCTTTGTCAAGTGATGGTTCGGGAATGATACCGGTTTCCATTAGATACTTTTTTTGCATGTCGGCCACTTTTTGGAAGTGTCCTTCATAATACTTATATGTTGTACCGTTTTTGAGGGTATGCCCTTTTGTAACTACCCCCCAATTTAAGAATGCTTTAGTAGCTTGAATACTGAGCGTATTGCTGGAGCGGAAACCTTTTTTGTAAGCTTTGGCTTTTACTGGTGTCGTTTTATAGAGAGTAAATGGAGCGTTGAATTTAGGTGATTGCTCTGTCGGTTCGCTGCCATCCAGTGTATAGTGAATCTTTGCACCTGCTGTTGTTGTAGCTAAGTTGACAGTCACTGAATCCATAAACAAGTTTAAGTCATTGTCTACATAAGGAATAGACACCACTGCGTCCTTTGTGAAAGAATAAGGAGCTGTTGCATCCGTTGTTCCCCGATTAGTATCAGGCTGTTCGCTCAACGTAAAAAGTAGTTCTCCTCCTGCCATCAGTTGTTCGTACGTCACAAAGTTAGCATCTATAGATTTACCATTTAGTTCTACTTTTTCTATATATAGATTCTTTTGGGGATTATTGGCTTTAATTACTAACGTATTTCCATTAGCTAGTCGAATTGTAGCCTTATCAAATAAAGGAGTAGTTAGTATGAATTCGTTGCTTCCCGGACATACGGCATATAGCCCTAAGCTTGATAAGATATACCATGCCGACATTTGTCCGCAGTCTTCGTTGCCTACAATTCCTTCGGGAGTAGGTTTATACATTTCGTCCAGCAGACGGCGTGTCATGGCTTGTGTTTTCCAAGGCTGTCCGATGAAGTTGTAGAGGTAAGCCATGTGATGACTGGGCTCATTGCCGTGTGCATATTGCCCAATCAGTCCGGTGATGTCCACTAAATTCCCATTCACTTCTGCATCCGTATGGAAAATGTCATCCAATGCCAAAGTAAACGCTTCTTTTCCGCCAAACAACTGAACCATTCCGTTTACATCATGAGGCACGAAGAAACGGTATTGCCAAGCGGTAGCTTCAGTGTAAGCTCTGCCCACTTCGTTTGGATTGAACGGATTTTCCCAGTTACCATCCATTCGCTTAGGACGGAAAAATTTTGTTGCACCATCGAATACATGGATGAAATACTGTGAACGTTCGATATATGTTTTATATACTTCCTCTTTATTTAGGGCCTTTGCCAATTGCGCAATACACCAATCGTCATAGGCAAATTCAAGCAGGCAGGATATTGATTCTTTTTTTATATTTGAAGGAATGAACCCTTGTTTAATGTAATAATCTGCACCTTTTTGGTTCTTTCTCGAAGAAACAATCAGCGCTTCTAATGCCTTTTCCGCATTAAATCCCCGGATACCTTTTAGATAAGCATCAGCAATCACCGAGGCCGAGTGGTAGCCAATCATCGTTCCTGTTTCTCCAGTAGAGAGAGGCCACAGTGGCAATTCGCCTGATGAGTCGTAGATATCGAGGAAAGAGTTTATCATGTCGGTAACCAATTGAGTGTTGAGGAGTGTCATCATCGGATTCCATGCGCGAAAGGTATCCCACAATGAGAATGTAGAATAGCGCAATTCTCCTTTTGGCAGTTGTCCGATAGTTTGGTCGTGACGGCGATATTGTCCGTTTACGTCGTTCACAATATTGGGCACCACCATTGAGTGATAAAGAGCCGTGTAGAAGTTGTTTTTTTGTTTATCTGTTCCGCCTTCCACTGTAATCGTGGAAACAGTTTTGTTCCAAGTGTGGTAAGCTGCTTTCCTCACTGCATCAAAATCGAATCCTTCTACTTCCGCTTCTAGGTTTTCGCGTGCATTTTCTATGCTGACGATAGACATTCCCACTTTTATGACAATGGGTTCATTAGTTTGGTCTTTAAACTTCAGTAGGGCTTGCAGATCTGTACCTTCGGCTTTCTTTTCTTCTATGGCTTTCTGATTACTTACTAATGTGGATTTTTCAAAAGGCTGTGAGCATTGGGCCACAAAGTAAATGCGTTGGTTGTCGCTCCATCCGCGTGTGTTGCGCATGCCTGCTATCTCATGGTTGTTGATCACCTGTAACGATGATTCGTAGATATGTTCGTTGTCCAACGTATGTTTTAAGTCAATGATTACTGTGCGGTTGCCTCCTTTTGGAAAGGTATACCGGTGAACTCCCGTATGGGATGTAGCTGTCAGTTCAGCACGGATTCCTTCTTCGTGCAGGAGGACTGTGTAATAGCCTGCCTCTGCTTTTTCATCTTTGTGGCGGAATGCAGCCGGTGCGTACATAGGCTGCTGGCTGGGGTCTATTGTCTGTGTCGTGGGTCGTATCAGCAGATCGCCTAAGTCGATACACCCCGTTCCGCTGAGATGCGTGTGAGAAAATCCGGTGAGGGTGGAGTCTTCATAATGATATCCGGCACAAGCATCCCAGTTACCAGCTCGTGTGTCAGGGCTAAGCTGAATAGCCCCGAAGGGGACAGTTGCTCCCGGATATGTATGTCCATGAAAGCCGGTCCCGATAAACGGATCAATAAAGTCCACTGGATTGTCTTTCTGGTTGGTACATGCAACTAGAAAAGCAACGAGACAAGTCATGTGAATGATGTTTTTTACTTTCATTTATTTGGAGTTTATAGTTTTGTTTTTTTTGTTTTAACATTTTCTCATCATTTGAATGCAAATATAAAAAAAATCTGCAAGAGTTGATAGAAGTTTTTCACCTACTCTTGCAGATTCTATTTATCTGAATGAAATTTTACATCCGAATTTTTAATAGCTACTCTTTTTGAATCTGCTATTATTTGTAACCCGGATTCTGTTTCAGTTTACCATTAGAGTTTATCACTTGCTGATAAGGATAAGGGAACACCATTCGATAGTCTTCATAGGTAGCTTTCGTTGTGTTCTTGAATTCCGCATACGTTTCAACAGTATATTTAGATTCCGGATTTTCACGGTCTTCGTATACACGAACACGAGGTAACGCATTCAACTCTTTTTGGGCTAGTTTTTTGATTTCAGCATTACTTGAACGGTGCCAGCGTTTCAAGTCAAACAAGTGGTCGGTAAATTCGAAGGCTAATTCGCAGCGACGTTCGTGATATAAATTCTCCATTGTAGCTGGTTTAGGTAACTCTTTGCCGCAAGCGCGTTTATGCACGCGGTTCAGATCGCTCCATGCTTTATCCGGTTGGTCTGTCATCAGGTAAGCTTCAGCACGGAATAAAAGCATTTCAGCAAAACGGATAATTGGGAAATTGATACGTACAGTTGGCCAGTTTCCATTTGAATTGATGTAGCCGTTTTCTTTCGGGTCTTTATGCCCGAAAGGCTCCATGTATTTGTTTATCATGAAACCAGCTTCAATATCTGAACTTGAGAAGAACTTCCGTTTTTCTCCAAAGAAATCAAAATCTTCATTATAGGCTAAGATAGATCGAGTTAGACGGTCGTTTCCTTTTCCGTCTTTCAACATCTCTTCGTAGATATCTAGGGAGGGCTTGTTCTGTCCCCATCCGTTGTATTTACCCCATCCTTTGTTTTCGAGAACAACACCAGGAAATTCTGAGCCACCGCCATCGGATCCACCATTGCCCGGAATGGCCCATAAATATTCTTCATTATAGAAGTCGGCAAATTCAGAAGAGAACACTTTAGCAAAAGTTTCAGCTAAGTCACGGTGATAGTCGTTTTCTAAACTGTTTACCAGCGTGATGACATCATTCCATTTTTGGGGTTCCCATGTAGCCCAGTAAGCATACACTTTGACCTTCATGGCGATGGCTGCAGCATCGTGTGCACGTCCGCGGTTGTTTTCATCATATTCTTCAAAACGCGGCAGACGTTCGATAGCTTTATTCAAATCTTCAATAATTAGTTCGTAATTCTCTTGCACTGAAGTCCGTTGTGGAGGAATGGAGTAATCATACTTACCTTCAAAGTCTTCGTAGCGCACAAAAGGTACTCCTTGTTCAGGTAAGCCATAGCGATAGGCTATTAAGAAATGAGACCAAGCCCTTGTAAAATAAGCTTCTCCCAAACTGCGTGTTTCTACAGCTGTAAGAGGAGTCTTTTTCTCCTTTTGCAACAGGCTTGAAACTACCCAATTTGAGCGGGCCATTACTCTGTATAACGTTTCAAAAATACCGTTCAGTGGAGTTGAACTGTAGGCATCATTTTTGAACAATGCCAAGTCGTTGTACGAACGTGTACGTCCCCATACGACATCGCATGCTGCTCCTTGTTCCCAAAATAATTCACGTCCATAAAGAGCTTCTTGATGGAAGCGCTCATATAGGCCATCTACTGCATCGATGGCTTGCTGGTCGTTGGTGAAGTAGGTATTGATGGTAGCATCTCCTTCGGGTTGCACGTCTAAGAAATCACTACATGAAGTAGTAAGCAATGCAGCCGATATAGTTAAGAATAATATGCTTTTTTTCATAATTTAATAGTCTTCTTCAAGTTATTAATAAGTCAGTTTAACACCCAGTGATAAAACGCGAGAAACGGGATATTTCAATGCGTCCCATCCGCCACATTCTGGGTCCATTCCAGAGTAACTGGTGATGGTGGCCAAATTTTCACCGCTGAAGTATACGGACAAACGGCTGTTGCGTTCTTTCATATGCGTTATTTTCTGGAATACATCGCTTAAATCGTAGGTTATAGTTAGGTTTTTGAAGCGCAAGTAAGAAGCATCTTCCAAGAAGAAGTCTGACGGACGTGAGAAGTTTTTGTTTGTATCTAATTTAGACAAGCGAGGAATGCTTGAGTTTGTGTTGTTGGGACTCCATGCATCGAGAATTTCTGCTGAACGGTTGAAGCTACCTTCCACGTCACTCAGCAGCATGGATTTACCTACATACAGAGCCTGTGCACTACCTACACCCTGAAACATGGCACTGACAGATAGTTTTTTCCAAGTCATTCCTAATGTAAGTGCGTAAGTTGTCTTAGGCATGGCATTGCCCATATAGAAACGGTCTTCGTCTGTAAGCATGCCGTCACCATTTTTATCAACGAAGCGGAGATCACCTGGTTGGGCTCCATCTTGCATCGGAATCCATTTTCCACTACCATCTTTGTAACCATGTTCTTTGTTCCATGCTATTACTTCAGTATCGTTTTGGAAAATACCTGCTGTTTTGTAGAGATAGAATGAATTGATGGGCTCACCTTCTGCTGTCTGAATCATATAAGGTAGATTGCGGAACACTTTGTTGTCTGTCCATACGCCTGACGTTCCATCAGGGTTCTTTACGCCGATATCGGATACCCAGTTCTTTAAGTAGGAGAAGTTGCCGGATATGAAGTAAGACAAGTCCTTATTAATTTTGTCGTTCCAATTTAATGTTAGCTCAAAACCGCGGTTGCGTACTTCACCTAGGTTGACAAGCTGACGTTCCACGCCGATGGTTTGCGGCCATTCTACTGAACGGGTTTGGATTAGGTCGAATGTTCGTTTATCAAAATAGTCCATTGAAAGAGACAAGCGGTTGTTGAACATTTCAACATCTAATCCCAAGTCATATTGTTCTGAAGTTTCCCATGTTAGGTCTTTGTTCAGTGCATCAGTTGGAATCATGACGATATTTCCCCATGTAGTATTTGTTCCATACTGTCCTTTTTCGCTCCAGTTTGTCTTATCAAGTATCGGTGACTTGTATGATACAGGAACTGAACTGATATTACCGATACGTCCCCATGATGCACGGATTTTCAAGAGGTTAACGATGTCGTTCTTTTTCCAGAATTTTTCGTTTGAAATTTTCCATCCTAACGTAAAGGCTGGAAAGTCTCCGTAGTTGTTGTCTTTAGGCAGACGGCCGGCGTAGTCTCTACGGAAAGAAGCTGTAGCAAAATAGCGGTCGGCATATGAATAAGCCAAACGACCGATGATAGAAACATTGGCATCAGGACCTTGCAGATTATCTTCTGCTGTGGTGGATTTGGCATAACTCAAGTATTGTAAAAAAGCAGATTCGTCGGCTAGGTCTGTACCGGTTACTTTCAGTTCGCGAGTTTCACTGTGGTCGGCAGTTGTACTCAGTAATACGCCGATAGTGTGGTTGCCAAATGAATTATCATAAGTCAGTGTGTTTTCTGTTTTCCATGCATCTGCACGGTAGGTAGTTTCCTGTAAGTTGTTACTTAAGTTAGGCTTACCAACTTCGTCACGAATAGGATTGAATTTTTTAAAGTGGTTGCTCGTTAAGTTGTATGTGAAGCGGCTCACAAATTTCAATCCGGGAAGAATATTTTCTATGTTCAGACTTGTGGTACTCCAGATATCACTAGTCTTATCATACACATTTTCTGCTTTCAGCAAGCGGACAGGATTTACAGCATCTCCATGAGCATCAGCATAATTGCTTCCATATTTCTTAATGTATTCTGGATCTTCCGTTGTTGTTCCACCATAGCTTCCGTCTAGCGGATTGTAGATGGTAGCACTGGCAGGCATGTAGATAGCCGACAAGATAGGACCGGTGAAAGCATCATTTTCTGTATCTTTTGTGCGTGATGATGTGTTTTGCCATGTGAAATCTTCGCTGATACTTACCCATTTATTGAGCTGCAATTTCGAATTGTAGCGCATGGTTAAGTTCTTCTTATATGTGTTAATCAAAGTACCTTGGTCGTTATCGTAAGCCAATGAAATGCGGTGTTTGAAATTTTCAGTACCTACATTAAATGCTACGTTGTGACGTTGGTAAAATGCTGTACGGAAGATTGCATCCATCCAGTCGGTACGCGTTGTCCCAATCCATGGGTTTTTATCAATATTCCAAGCATTGGGAAGTTTCAGTCCGGCATTTTCGTAAGAGTGCTTGCGCATTTCAAGTTGTTGTTCTGCGTTTAATGGCTCAATAAGATTGGAAGCTTTGCGAATGCCGAAAGTTCCATCGTAAGTGAGAGAAGGAGCACCTTCTTTGGCTTTTTTGGTAGTCACCAACACTACACCACCAGCACCAGACTGAGCACCATAAATAGCAGCAGACGCTGCGTCTTTTAAAACAACGATACTTTCTACATCGTTCATAGAAGAGATGGGAGCACCGGGTACACCATCTACCACCCAAAGTACCTTGTCTCCATTTTGTGAACCTTGGCCGCGAATAACCACAGAAGGAGAAGTTGTCGGGTCACCTCCATTAGACTGAATTGTAACACCAGCTAGTTGACCTTGTAGCATACTTTCAGCTGATGAAACAGGGCGGGCTGCCAATTCGTCTGTGTTGCTGACTACACCGACTGATGCTGAGAGGTCTTGCTTCCGTGCCTGTGCACCATATCCTAATACCACCACTTCATCCAGCAGTTCTGTGTCTTCTTTCAATACTACGTTAATCATGCCTTTTTGTACTGGAACCACTTGTGGCGTATAGCCCACAAAACTGATTTCCAACATAGATTTTGGGGGAGCAGATAGTTGAAATTTACCATCTACATCAGTGATTACCCCTATAGTAGTGCCTTTTACTAATACATTGGCACCAATTATAGGTTCACCTTTTGAGTCTTTTACTGTTCCTGTAGTTGTAATCTGTTGTGCATACATTCCAACAGAAAGGAACAAGCCAAACAATAAAGTCAGAATCGTTCGATGGATTCTAAAATTTGATTGTTTCATGCATTTGATTTTTTAAGTTTATAAATATTAAATTTATTATTCGTTGCAAAGTTCGTTAAGCGAAATTACAATGTATTGCTAATCGTATATTTTATTTGCACTTTGTTGTATTTTGTTAAATACAATCAAGATAGGCTTTTACCAATTGCTTTTGATTAAATAATTTACAAGCCTGCGTCCGGCTGGCTCGGTCACAAAGTCGATGAAGAGAATTCCACAATTTTTAATTTGATTGTTTTCTAACCAATCGACTACAGCAGGGTTTACTTTATCGGCAAAAGCTTTAGGTGTTCCAGTAGGAAGTCCCGTAGCGCTGATGAAGGTTATTCCCCACTGGGATGAGCAGGTTGAATTCTTAGAAACATTTTTAATATTATTAATACATGACTGAATTTTTTGAGAATACTCTTCTTTTGATGCATATTGATATTCATCCTCTAGTAAGGCTTTTC
>AMCI01009246.1_pt1 | contig 20748 bp, 13 predicted proteins | sample 419838 | NCBI WGS metagenome assembly AMCI01 (sample SAMN01090643, study PRJNA158313) | gut metagenome
GCTTACCAATAAGCTCTTATGGCATATAGGTATTCCTTTTTCCTTTTATTGAACCCACTACAAAGTGTATGTTCTTTTCAGTTTCATCTTTTTTAGAGATATAAAAGCAAAAAGCCCCTGCCTAAGATTTTTTCTTAGGCAGGGGTAAGATAAAAACGAATAGCTTTTTCTTGTTTAACGATGATTCTTTTGGGCTTTAAAGCTATTTTTCCCCATGTCGAAATCGTGGTTCTTGATGTGTAAAGTGTTAGCATTTATTGCTCCAATATTTCCATGAGTTCTTGTGCGGTCAGCTTATGACTCATGTCGGTACCATCTAGCAGGGCATCGGCCAGATTACGCTTGTTTTCGTGCAGACGGATAATCTTTTCTTCAATGGTGTGGGAAGAAATGAGATGATAGGCCGTAACTTTCTGAGTCTGTCCGATGCGGTAGGCACGGTCTGTGGCCTGCTGTTCAATGGCTGGATTCCACCAGGGATCGAGGTGGATGATATAGTTGGCTCCTGTTAGGTTCAATCCCAATCCTCCTGCCTTCAGACTGATGAGGAAGAACGGGCAGTCTCCTTCCTGGAATTCCTGCACTAGTTTCTCACGCTGCTTCACAGGTACACTGCCATCTAGATAGAGATAGTTTTCACCGGCCTTATCCAATGCTTTGCGGATGAGTGTAAAAAACGAGGTAAACTGGCTGAATATCAAGGCGCGGTTCCCTCCTTCTTTCAATTCGGCCATCAGTTCGAGTAGCTTTTCTATTTTGCTGCATTTCCCTTTCCATTTCTTTTCTGTCAGCGAGGCGCAGCAGGCTGCCAGACGCAGGCGGGTAATTTCGCTGAGCGTTACTACGTTTACCTGTTCGCCTCCTTCCTCAATCAGCTCTTTGGCCCGTTGTCGGATGACTTCGTAGACGGCCATCTCTTCGTCCGACAGTTCCACTGGAACAGTGATTTCCTCCTTGTCGGGTAGTTCTTCTACTACTTCTTGTTTGGTACGGCGCAGCATGAACGGATGCACGATGCGGTTGAGTTGCAGTTGCCGTTGTTTGTCGTGGTCTTGCTCAATGGGCAGAATAAATTTCTGTTGGAAATGCTCGTAACTGCCCAGCAGACCGGGGTTAATGAACTGGAATAGATTCCATAGCTCTCCCAGGTGATTTTGAATCGGTGTACCGGTCAGGATGAGGCGGTGTTCGGCTTGCAGCTGCATCACGCATCCGGAGGTTTTGGTACTTCTGTTTTTAATGGTATGTGCTTCGTCTAGGCAGACAACGTTCCAATGCTTGCTTACGAACTGTTTGCTTTCGGATATCAGTAGTCCGTAGGAAGAGAGAATGATATCCATTTTCTTTGCTTTCGTCAGACACGATTCCCGATCTTCGCTTTCGTTGAGTGTGTGAACGTGGAGTGAAGGAGCAAACCGCTGTAACTCTTTTTTCCAGTTGGGCACTACCGAGGCCGGTGCTACGACCAGCGACGGACCCTCTTTCCCTTTATAAAGAAGATAGGCGATAGATTGCAGTGTTTTACCCAATCCCATGTCATCGGCCAGACAAGCTCCTGCGCCCCAATTGTTCAGGCGGGCAATCCATTGAAAACCTTCCACTTGATATTCGCGCAACGTGGCTTTTAGTTGGGTAGGAACTTTGGCTTGTAGATTTTTACTTTCGGCCACTTTAGCTCTCAGATTCTCTAGTTGTTCATCACACTGGATGGTCATTTCCCCATTCAAGATGTCGTTGCCCAGCAGGCCTGCCTGAAACGAAGTCAGTTTCATCTTTCCCTGCTGTTTCACTGCGATGGCTTCCAGCCGTGCCAGTTGCTTTTGTAGGCTGTCGCTCAGGTGTAGGAACTCCTGTTCGTTCAGGCGGATGTATTTGTTGTGGCTGTTACCCACCAGTTCCAGCAGTTGCCCGATGCTCATCAACGTGTTGTCATCCAGGTTGATTTCCCCTTCAATGTCAAACCAGTTATGATTCGATTTCAGACGGATGTCCCATTTTTCGGATTGTAGTGCATTCTTTATGCGTAATTTTTCTCCTTCCGGCCATTCCATGAAGTAAGTGTCTCCTTGCGGTTGGATGTATTCCATTACATTCAGCATCTGATCTATCTTCAACACCACTTCATTTTGCCGAAACGTTTCCTCGCAGTTCTCTTCGATGAAGTAGGCAAGGGCTTCAAAGTTTTTCGTTTCCTCTTTCAGTTTCCGCTTCACCTGATAGCGTATTCCGTCTTTTTTGTCTATGATGATGCCGATTCCTTGTCCGGGTAGGAACAGGCAGTTACCTTCCGGCAAAGGTTTGGCAAAAGCAAAAAGGCTGAAGGTATTTCCTTGCGGGTGCACCTGAAGGCAGATAGCAGCCTGTCCTTCGAGCGTATCCAGGCTGTCGGAGGTCTCTAAAATGGAAGAGTGCACTTCAATTTCTCCTCCCATTTGAGCAAAGAAGTCGTTTAGTTTGTCTTCGGCATTCATAGGAAATGATTGCTGGTTCAGCAGTTGCTGATACACTCTTCTTTTTTCTCCCTGTAGCGGAAAGACCACATACTGGCTGTCTGTTTTCCTCAGAATCATGTGCGTGGGTCCCGCTAAGGTGTTGCTTTCTTTCTTATCTTGATAGTTGCTGCTCACCTTCAGCTGATTTCCTTTTTTCTCAATGACCAGATAAGGGTTTTCCTGTGTCACAGTCACCTGGGTGAAAGGAGCATATCTTCCGGTATACACCCGGTCACTTCCCACCAGTTCAGGCAGGGCAATGTCAGTAGTCAGCTGTATTCTTCCGCTTCTTCGCCATTCTCTCCAAATTGTCTGGTCGGTTTCATCCATGCAGTCTATTTCTCCGCTGTGGTAGCGTTTCAGAGAGATGTTTTTCCCAGCTCCCCATTCACCGGATTTCAGTCGGGTCTGTTCTCGTACATCTATTAGGCTGCTGCCTGATATCAAATACATCAGTCGGGTTTCTTTCGATTGGCTTTCACTTTCATTCTTGGGGAGCAGGCTTTCGAGCAACATTTCCCACGGTTGCTTCACGTAGATAGATGCGAGTACGGGTTTTCCTCCGAACTGCTGTTCCAGCGTCTGTTGCTCTTCGTCGGTCAGGTGGAGGAATGGAGCTAGTTCATGACGCAGGAAAGCCTGCTTAGGCGCGATTTCTTTAGGTAGTATATTCAAGTCGGTATGTTGTGCGCTATAGTGGGCAAACAGGTAGGCAAAAGCTTGTATGGAAGGCGAACTTGCCAATGACATGCTGATAATATATTCCCTTTCCATTTCTCTTTTGGGGTGGGTGAAATACTTTCCGATGCAGCTGGCCGGTAGCGTGCTGCGTACTTGCATGCCTTTCTTCTTGAGCAGTTGGCCAAGTTTTTTCATGCTGTCGGCCGATCCCTCTTTTACGTAGGTCATCACCAAATAAAAACTGTTGGCCATGGCAGACAGTACGTTCTTTTCGTCTGAAACTTTGTTCTTTATTTTTAATCCTGCCGTGAAGCATTCCAGTGCGTGGCTGTAGTTTTGCGCATAGAGAGAGTGTATGGCTTCTAGGAACAGACCGTACATGGTTTGGGGCTTCATTCCGGCTTGATACTCTCCGAAAGCATAAAAACGGTATAGTGCCATTACTTCTTTGATTTCTGTATAGTCGCTGGAAGTTAGTGAGTGCTTCATTTTCAGCAGTTCCTGTAGTTGATTCAGCATGGAGGGATTGTCATTCTCGGATGCAAGGGCAATTTCGCTTTTTAGGATTTCGTTTAAGAAAATCGATGGGAGTTGGATGATAATCGGATAGAAGCGCGGATCGTCCATGGTGGGATGCAGATAAGTTAAATCCAATTCGCTGATTGAGGGCATCTTGAAAACTGCTGTTTCTCCCTTTAAGGCAGCTTTGGTCATCTGCAAAAACTGATTATTCTTCTTCGAACCAGAAAAAAACAGAGCGATTTCTTGCAACCAGTTGCGGTGATAGGTGAGCAAGTAGACGTAAACTGGGATGCAATGTATGGGATGTATTATATAAACCATCTCATGCGTTTTCCAGTCGTAGCGGAAACGTATAAGCATTTGTTTATTGACAAGTGCGTCGATGTCCCGGTAGAGTTTGGCTTTGCCGATATGCTCTTTCTTGGCGAACTTTTCGATAATTTGGGGCGAGCATTCATTTAGTGAATAAGCGTAAAGGCATAACACTTTGAGGGATGAAGGACTCGATTCTAATTCTTTATAGGGTTCTAGATTCATTTTTAATTTTTTTTAGTTGTTAAGTAGGTGATTGGCATGAATTTCATCGAAAATGCGGAATAGTTCTTCTTTCGTTTCAGCACGTAGCATGGCAATGCGCGTATTGCGGAAGTTGGGGATTCCTTTAAAGATGGGGCTGGCAGCCAAGTGGCGGCGTACATGCAGGATACCTCGGCGTTCATCCAGCAGTTTCACGCTGTCGATTACTTCCTGTCGGAGTACATCCATACACCACTCAAAGTTTAGGGAAGGCAGTTCCTCTCCCGTTTGCAGATAATGCTTTACCTCCTTGAAAATCCACGGGCGTCCGAAACTGGCACGTCCAATCATTACGCCATCCACTCCATAGCAGTCGAAACACTCCTTGCAGCGTTGGGGTGAAGTGATATCTCCGTTGCCGATAATGGGGATATGCATCCGCGGGTTCTTCTTTACTTCTCCTATCAGTGTCCAGTCCGCTTCTCCGGTATACATTTGTGCCCGGGTACGTCCGTGAATTGTGAGTGCTGCGATGCCGCAGTCTTGCAGTTGTTCGGCGAGGTCCACGATGATTTTGCTGTTGGCATCCCATCCCAATCGGGTTTTCACCGTGACAGGTATTTTTACCGCATTTACCACAGCCCGGGTGATTTCGAGCATCAGGGGGATATTCTGTAGCATGCCGGCTCCAGCTCCCTTGCCGGCTACCCTTTTCACCGGACAGCCAAAGTTAATGTCCAGTATATCCGGCTGAGCTTGTTCCACAATCTTGGCTGCTTCCACCATGGTCTGTGTGTCCCTTCCGTAAATTTGGATGGCCACTGGCCTTTCTTCATCGCTGATATTCAATTTTTGAGCCGTTTTGCTGACCGCCCGTATCAAGGCATCTGCCGATACAAATTCAGTATATACCATGTCGGCTCCGAACTTTTTGCACATCAGGCGAAACGCCGGGTCGGTGACATCTTCCATGGGAGCGAGCAGGATGGGCTGGTTGCCCAAGTCTATCGAACCAATTTTCATAGGGTGAATTTTCTGTTTTTTGTTTATCACTGAGAAGTTGAATCAAACCTTTCCGCATAAAATGCAGACAGCTTCTGAAGTTACTTCTTGTTTTCGCTGCAAAAATACGGAAAAAAGCCTACCTTTGTACGCATTCATTTGTTTAACTGATGCAAATGAAGGTATAATTGATACAAATAGCATATATATTTCCTATGAGTCTTAGTTTGAAGGATTTTGAAATCATGGCTCCTGTAGGTTCGCGTGAATCGCTTGCTGCAGCCATTCAGGCAGGTGCCGACTCTATCTATTTCGGTATAGAAAACCTCAATATGCGTGCCCGTTCGGCCAATACGTTTACCATCGATGATTTGCGTGAAATTGCCCGTACGTGTGATGATCACGGCATGAAGAGCTATCTTACGGTGAACACAATCATTTATGATGAAGATATACCGCTGATGCGCACCATTGTAGATGCAGCCAAGGAAGCTGGTATTTCGGCTGTGATTGCTGCTGATGTGGCTGTGATGAACTATGCCCGTCAGATTGGTCAGGAGGTACACCTCTCTACGCAGCTCAATATATCCAATGCCGAGGCACTGAAATTTTATGCTCAGTTTGCCGACGTGGTGGTGTTGGCTCGTGAGTTGAATTTGGATCAGGTGGCCGAAATCTACCGCCAGATTCAGGAAGAGCACATTTGTGGTCCGAGTGGTAAGCAGCTCCGCATTGAGATGTTCTGCCACGGGGCTTTGTGTATGGCTGTGTCGGGCAAGTGCTATCTCTCGTTACATGAAATGAACCATTCGGCTAATCGCGGTGCTTGCATGCAGGTGTGCCGCCGGTCGTACACGGTGCGTGATAAAGACACCGAAGTAGAACTTGATATCGACAACGAATATATCATGTCGCCCAAGGATTTGAAAACCATTCACTTCTTAAACAAGATGATGGATGCAGGGGTGCGGGTGTTCAAGATTGAGGGGCGTGCCCGTGGACCCGAGTACGTGCGTACGGTGGTAGAATGTTACAAGGAGGCTGTGAAGGCCTATTTGGACGGAAGTTTTACCGACGAGAAAGTGGCAGCGTGGGACGAACGGCTGAAGACGGTGTTCAACCGCGGTTTCTGGAACGGCTATTATTTGGGCCAGCGTCTCGGAGAATGGACACACAACTACGGTTCGGCTGCTACTGAACGCAAGATTTATGTGGGTAAGGGTGTGAAGTATTTCTCCAACATCGGTGTGTCAGAGTTTCTGGTAGAAGCTGCCGAACTGAATGTGGGCGACAAACTGCTCATCACCGGTCCTACGACGGGTGCCGAGTTTATGACACTGGAAGAGGCACGGGTGGATTTGAAGCCTGTGCAAACCGTGAAAAAAGGTGAACACTTCTCCATGAAGTCGGTTAAAATCCGTCCGAATGACAAACTGTACAAACTGGTGTCTACCGAAGAACTGAAGAAGTTTAAGGGAATTGATATTGAAAAGACAAGAGGATAAAATCTCAGTCAAATGAACTACATTTATGAACAGGAGATGAAGGTGCGCGACTATGAATGCGACCTTCAAGGCATTGTGAATAATGCCAATTATCAGCACTATCTGGAGCATACGCGTCATGAATTCCTCACTTCGGTGGGAGTCAGTTTCGCAGCGCTCCATGAGCAGGGAGTAGACCCCGTAGTGGCCCGTATCAGCATGGCTTTCAAGACTCCGCTCAAGAGCGGCGATACGTTTGTGTCGAAGCTCTATTTGAAGAAAGAAGGCATTAAGTATGTGTTCTATCAGGATATTTTCCGCAAGAGCGACCAGAAAGTAGTGGTGAAATCCACGGTTGAAACCGTATGTGTGGTCAACGGACGGTTGAGCGATAGCGAACTGTTTGACCACGTCTTTGCTCCCTACTTGCAATGAAACCGTCGGAGGAGGAGCAGATTTTTAGTATTGCACTGACCCAAGTGCCCGGTGTGGGGCACATTGGGGCCAAGCGGCTGATTGAAGGAATGGGCTGTGCTGCCGATGTGTTCCGCTATCGCAAGGAACTTCCTCAGCGTTTGCCGGAGGTAAGTGAACGCATCATCGAAGCTTTAGACTGTCCCCAGGTGATAGCCCGTGCCCGTGCGGAGTATGAGTTTGTGTGCAAGAACCGAATCGGTTGCTACACGTTTTTTGATGAGGCTTACCCTTCCCGTCTGCGGGAATGCGAAGATGCCCCCGTGGTACTTTTCTTCAAGGGGAATGCCGATCTCAATGCTTTGCGCATCATCAACATGGTGGGCACCCGTCATGCCACAGCCTACGGTACGCAGCTTTGTGCCACCTTCCTGCGCGATTTGGCAGCTCTTTGTCCCGATGTGCTGGTGGTGAGCGGCTTGGCTTATGGCATCGACATTCATGCCCATCGGGAGTCGCTGACCAACGGACTGGCCACGGTAGGGGTGCTGGCTCACGGGCTCGACCGCATTTATCCGCAGATACACCGGAAGACAGCGGTGGATATGCTCGACAAAGGCGGACTGCTCACCGAGTTCATGTCCGGCACCAATCCCGACCGATATAACTTTGTCAGCCGCAACCGCATTGTGGCTGGTATGGCCGATGCCACACTGGTAGTAGAATCGGCCGAAAAGGGAGGTTCACTGATTACCGCTGAACTGGCAGAGAGCTATCATCGCGACTGTTTTGCTTTTCCCGGCAGGGTGGGTGATGAGTATTCTAAAGGATGCAACCTGTTGATACGTGACAACCGGGCTTCCCTGTTGCTTTCGGCCGAAGATCTTGTGCAGACCCTGGGCTGGAATGTCTCTACGGCTGCATCACAGAAACAGCCTGTGCAGCGCAATCTGTTTCCTGACCTGTCTGAAGAAGAGCAGTTGGTGGTCGGCTTGTTGGAAAAGCAAGGCAACCTGCAGCTCAATGCACTGGTAGTAGAAACGAATATTCCTGTACAAAAGATGAGTGCCCTGCTCTTCGAACTGGAGATGAAAGGCATGGTGCGTGTATTGGCAGGAGGTATGTATCAGTTGCTGGCCTGACGGCGGGGTTTCAGCTCCACATACTCCCGTGTCATGGAAAGATCACCCAGTTCGCCCATGCGGTCGTAGAAAGCAAACAGCTGTTTGTTGAGTTTCTCTATATTCCAATCATGCTCGTGTCCGATGAGCAGAGTAGCTTGTGAAGGATTGGTGAAAGCCCATCGCCCTTTCAGTTGCGAATGATGTTCTGTTTCGTCAGGGGCAGTTGTAAAATCGGGGCATACATGAACTTTTATGCGTTTCTCTGTAAAGTGGAATTTAGGTCTTGTCTCCAGGTTTCCCTTAGATATACGAAAAGCCTTATAAGAAACTTTCCATAAGGCTTTTCGTATCGGCAAGCGTTTTCTCCATTTCGTACTTGCCGGACAGATAATAGTGTGTAGAGCGTGCTGTGCGTTGTAGGTCAGTGCGGCTTGCTTCGCTCCTTGCCGGATGATATAGGGCAGTTCTATCTACTTTTGTGGTATGCTCAGTGAAGGGTTCATCGTAACATAGCTGATAATCAGTGCGCTGTGATGAATGTGAAACAAGGCACAAGTCGAAAAACTATAAGTTATCGCCTTTAATAGACATGTTTCACCCTTCATCTTGCCGTTTGTGGAGAGGAATTTGTGAACGGTTTTACTTGTAGGTGGACTGATTTCGTTCGAACTGAATAGAAGCGTCAAGTTGTTTCGTATCAAGTAGGGAGAAGTGTCAACTTTTTCAGTAGCAGAATAATAGAATACAAGTGAATTTTATCTTAACATACTTGTTTTCAAAAGCATAGCATTCCCGTTCAAAAAGCATAGCTTTACCCTTGCTAAAGCTATGCTTTTTGCTTCGTAAACCTATAGGTTTTCATCTCAAAACCTATAGGTTTACGGATGCTAAAGTGGCACTTTGTGTAGCTAAATTGGGTATTGTGGTGAAAAAACATGAATTTTGTATTTTTAGCTTGCATGGTTGTAGCTATTTCCCGAATTTTGCAAGTATAATACTTATGCGTTTATATAAATTGTTTATTTATTAATCTATTACTATGAATGGTAGAATGAATGTATCGTTTCGTTTTTTACTTGTGTTTTTTATTTTTTCCCTATCACTTATCTTACCGATAAATGCACAGAACTGCAGTCCGCTGTCGGCTTTGCTTCCCATGCCCAATGAAGTGGAAGTTTGGGCAGAGAAAACTCCTTTCCGATTGACGGCGGAGACGTCTATTGTCACTCAGCTGCCGGCAGATGAATTTTGTGTGAAGGAATTGCAGCGGCTGCTGAACGAACAGATGCGGCGGGATGTTCCCGTGGCTCAAGGCCGGAAATATTCTGCTTCGGTGGTGGAGCTGGTGCTGGATGCTTCGGTGGAAGGCAAAGAGCATTATATATTGGAGGTAACGAAGAAAAAATTGAGTATCAAGGCCAGCACAAAAGCGGGTTTATATTACGGGGTGAAAACGCTGGAACAGATTCTGCTGGGGGATGTGTGCCGCACCGAAAAAGGGGAGGTAGCTGCGCTCCGGGTGGATGATGCTCCCCGCTTTCCTCGGCGGGCACTCATGCTCGACCCTGCCCGTCATTTTTATCCGGTGGAAGATGTGAAATTTTTCATTGAGCAGATGGCGCGCTATAAATATAATGTGTTGCAGTTGCATCTCACCGACGATCAGGGCTGGCGGGTGGAAATCCAATCGCATCCCGAGCTGACGCGTCTGGGCGGTTTCTGCAATCCGAAGGCCAAAGGATCGGAAAACGGATTTTATACGCAGCAGCAGCTTAAGGAGATTATTGCCTATGCTGCTCAGCGCAACGTGGAGGTGGTGCCCGAACTGGATGTGCCGGGACATACCACGGCCATCGTGGGGGTATTTCCCGAACTGAAGTGTGTTCATTGGCAAAAGGAAAAACACGATAGCGGACAGCCTTACCGTTATATGCTCTGTGCGGCCAACGAGCAGGTGTATGCAATCTATGATGATATCATCCGTGAGGTGGCGGCGCTGTTTCCTTCGCAGCACATTCATTTGGGTGGCGATGAGTCGATTATTGAAAAGAACTGGAGTTTGTGTCCCCGCTGCCAGGAGCTGAAGAAGAAACTGGGCTATCGGGAAGACCGCCAGCTGATGAATGAGTTTTTCCGCCGTATATTGACTTCTGTTCGTAAGTATGGAAAGCAGGCCATTTTATGGTGCGAGTTGGACAATATTTATATGCCGGCCAATGAATATCTGTTTGATTATCAGAAAGATGTGACGCTGGTCACTTGGCGCATGGGGCTTACTCCTAAGTGTATCGAACTGACTGCTGCCAGCGGTCATCATCTGCTGATGGCACCGGGTGAATATGCTTATTTGGATTATCCGCAGTTGAAGGGTGATCTGCCGGAGTTCAACAACTGGGGGATGCCGATTACGACGCTGGAGAAGGCTTATGAGTTTGATCCGGGCTACGGATTGCCGGAAGCAGAGCAACGACATATCGTGGGTGTGATGGGTACGCTGTGGGCTGAAGCCATGCAGGACATCAACCGAGTAACGTACATGACGTATCCGCGCGGTCTGGCGTTGGCTGAGGCTGGGTGGACGCAGATGGCTCATCGGGAATGGAAGTCGTTCTGCCGGCGTATGTATCCTAACTTGCTGTATTTGATGAAGCAGGGGGTGTCGGTGAGGGTGCCTTTTGAAGTGGTGCCGAGGTAAAAACATTTGTAGTTTCCTGGCTATTCGACAGACTTCGGCTGAGAAGTAAAATATATTTTTTATTTTTGTATAAAATATACAAAAATGTAATTTTCAAGTTAGGAAATGAATTAAAAACTATTATATAATGAGTAAGTGTTTTTCCAAATTTGGGCATGTCTTGGTAGGTGTGTTTTTCCTTTTTGGTATGGCATTAGAGGGATACGGACAGGATTTACAGCATCAGGGCGAAGTGAAATTACACACGGTTCGTGGGCAGGTGAAAGATGTCTATGGTAATGCCTTGCCGGGGGCTACAGTAATGATTAAGGGTACTGACAAGGGAGTGACGACGGATGCAGACGGTTATTATTCGATATTTGTTCCGAGTAATGCCAAAACTGTACTCGTCTTTTCTTTTGTAGGAATGAAACCTCAGGAAATGGCGGTTTATGATAAGAGAGAATTGAATCTTGTTTTGAGTGAGGATATTACGGCTATGGATGAGGTGGTAGTGACAGGTTATCAGACGATGCGGAAGAGTGATGTCGTGGGATCAGTTACTACTGTGAAAGTTTCTGATATTATGATGCCAGCTTATACATCTATTGATCAGATGTTGCAAGGTCGGGTGGCCGGTATGATGGTGACTAACGGCAGTTCTCGCGTAGGAACTTCGCCTAAAATCCGTATTCGGGGTACGTCTACTATATTGGGTAATCAGGATCCGCTATGGGTGGTGGATGGAGTTATTCAGCCTGATCCGCTTCCTATTGATCATAACAATATGATGGTGGATGATTTGAAGAATGTGATAGGCAACCAGATTTCTTGGCTTAACCCGGCTGACATTGAAACCATCTCTGTCTTGAAAGATGCTTCGGCTACAGCTATTTATGGTTCGAAGGCTGCCAATGGCGTTATTGTTATTACTACCAAACGGGGAAAGTCGGACCGGCTGACCGTGAACTATAGTGGTAATTATTCTTTTCGTTCGCGACCTCACTATGATATGTTCAATTTGATGAATTCGCAGGAAAGGGTGCAGTTTGCCCGCGAAGCATTTCATTCGGGAGCTGTGTATGGAGATGCTCCCGTTCCTTCACTGTTCTCTTATGAAGGGGTGATGCAGTTGCTTTACAACAAGCAGATTTCTCAGTCGGAGGCTGAAACTGCTATTCAACGTTTGGCCAATACGAATACGGACTGGTTTGACCTGTTGACACGTAACTCTTTTAGTCACACACACAATATCAGTGTATCGGGAGGCTCGGAAAAAGTGCTTTATAATGCTTCAATTGCTTATAGTAAAATGTCGGGTGTGGAAAAAGGGAATAATACCGAAGATATGAGCGGACGATTGAATGTGGGAATTGCACTGCATCCCAAAGTACGGGTGGATGTCAGTTTGGTGGGGGCTATTGATAAAAGCGATGGTTATGCTGCCGGCGTGAATCCGATGCAGTATGCTCTCAATACCAGCCGGGCTTTGCCAGCTTTCGGTACCGACGGAAACCTTTTGTTTCAGCCTGTGCGCACTTCTTATGCACTCAATGGCGAAAGCGTGCTGTTGGATTACAATATTTTGAATGAGATGCAGCATAGTTATGCTGAGAATAAAACTTCGCGCATCAATGGTACGCTGAATTTTACATGGGATGTATTTCCTTGGATGCGCTATGAGTTTGTGGGAGGTATCAATGCGTCTGAACGTTCTTCTGAAACGTATGCGGGTGAACAAACGTATTATATTGCCAGCACGTATCGCGGATATAATTTTGACGGAGCAGATTTCGGTTCGGATGCATATGGAGCAGCACTTTTGCCTTATGGGGGAGAATTGTACAACGGCAACTGCAATTTGACCAGCTGGAATATTCAGAATAAGCTGACTTTTCAGAAGTCGTTTAATGAAGATCACCGTTTGAATGTCTTGTTGGGTACGGAAGTGATTTCTTCTACTACTAAAGATAGGGGAAATACTACGTTCGGCTATGTGCGTGAAAGAGGAGAGGTGATTGTGGAGCCTACTCCGCTGGATCAACTTAAACCTATCAATGGAGCTATCTTGCCTTTTCATAACGGTGTGTTTGAAAAATTGTATAAGGAGGGGGGCTGGAACCGGGTTTCTCAGACTGCCAATCAGTTTTCAGTGTTTGCTACGTTGGCTTATACATTTAAGAACCGTTACGTGTTGAATGCCAGTATGCGAAATGATGCTTCCAATCGTTTTGGGCAAGATCAAAACAAACGTTTCGACCCCACTTATTCTTTTGGTCTGTCATGGAATATGGCGCAGGAGCCTTGGATGGAAAAGTTAAATCCGTATGTTAATCAGTTGAATTTTAGAGCAACTTATGGCATACAGGGAAATGCAGTGAATTCTATCAGTCCGAATCTTATTTTGATGCAGGGGGGAGTGAAACCACTTCTATGGTGATTATATGTCGTTGATTTCGCGCATTCCTAATCCGAATTTGAGTTGGGAACGTACTAAATCATGGAATTTCGGACTTGATTTACAACTGTTCCGATGGGTGACAATGAATTTTGAATATTATACGAAATCGTCTAATAATTTGGTGAATCAGGACATCGCTATTGAAAACGGGCGGCCTTCTATGGTGATTAATGGAGGTAAAATTTCCAATTCTGGCTTTGAATATACTTTGAATATTACACCTGTCAGTACGAAAAATTGGGGTTGGACCATCGGATTGAATACTTCACGTAACTGGAATAAGGCTAAAATCCGTACGATTGACGATGTGCATTTGCGTGATTTCCTTGAAGGATCGCCTACGAAAGTGTTGAGAGAAGGATATGATTTGTCTAGTTTTTGGTCGTTTTCGTTCAAAGGATTGAATTCTGAAACAGGTTTGCCTGAATTCAATCATATTTATCAGCAGAACGAAGACGGATCGTTGAAGAGGGATGAAAAAGGAAACTTGGTGTTGGCCGATCATATTCGTGAGATAACGGATTATTTGGTGTATTCTGGTAAATCACAGCCCGATTTTACTGGTGGCATCACGACTCGTTTGCGTTGGAAAGACTTGACTTTCGGTGCCAATTTTGCTTTGTTGCTTGGTGGGAAAAAACGCCTGCCCAGTCCTTTCCCTGCTTCTTCATCCATAGCAGCTACTGATGCCAATATGAATAAAGAACTGATTCAACGCTGGAAGAAACCGGGTGATGAGGCATATACAAATATTCCGGTGTTACAGAATCGTTTGGTGGATAATTATTTGACCTTGCCTTTTGATGAGCGGATGGATATGTACAATATGTGGAATATGTCGGACTTGCGGGTGGTGAATGCATCTTTTTTCCGTTGCCAGCAAATGTCGCTTACTTGGAATATGAACGAAAAATGGTGTGCTCATCTTGGAGTCAAGAGTTTGTCTCTGAATTTTATCATGAACAATGTGTTTGTCATTGCGGATAAAAAATTTCATGGATTCGATCCGGAGTTGGGTGACAGTGTGCAACCCAAGACCTATTCATTTGGTATAAATATCGGTATTTAAAAAAGAAAAACGTATGAAGAATTTAGTGCTATATTCATTGATGTCATTGACATTTGTTTGGACTTCTTGCGGAGACTTTCTTGAGCCTCAGTCGCAAAGCGAATATGAGCCCGAATTGGTGCAGTCGCTGGAGGAACTGCTGCTTGGTGAATCGTATGTGGGGCCGGGTGATGGAACGCTGACTCCTATTTTGGGCTTGTTTGATGATGATGTGGAGATGCGTGATGATTTGACTGATTATGATGCAAGTGAAGAAGGCAAATTGGAACAGATTCGTTATGCTTTTACCTGGGCCAACAAAATGAGTGAGCATTTGGGCGGTTATAACATATATGGTGCAGTGTATAACAAGATTGTAGGGTGTAATGCTGTGCTTGATTATTTGGATGATGTACAGGGTACAGTGGAGCAAAAGAATGATGTGAAAGCACAAGCATTGGCTCTTCGAGGTTATTTTTATTTCTATCTGGTCAATTTGTATGGAAAGCCCTACAGTGTTGACAAGCAGGCATTGGGGGTTCCTTTGAAACTGACCTCTGAACTGGTGGCGGGGGGAATTCCGCGTAGTAGCGTGGAAGCGGTCTATTCGCAGGTGATGACTGATCTTACAGAGGCCGAGCGGTTGTTGCAGACTTTGCCGGAGAATAAGCAATTGCGGCGCAACAATCGGGTGTCTTTGCCTTTCGTTCAACTGTTGCTTTCGCGTGTCTGTCTGTATATGGAGAATTGGGAGAAGGCGTTGTATTATGCCGGTCAGGTGATGCAGCCGGCTTACGGTTTCAGTCTGCTTGATCTCAATACCGTTCCTGTTCCCGACCCTTCTAGTCAGATTACCTACCCGGACTATTTTACGTCAGACAATCCAGAAGTGTTGTTCTTGTTTGATGAATTGACAGGACGTACTAATTTCCCTTTGACTCGAATCATTGTCAACATAGGAAAGGGTAAAAGCAGTAAGGTGGTGTGTGCTGCTTCGCAGAAACTGATTGATTCGTTTGCTGAAACCGACTTGCGCAAGAGCCGATATCTGATTTGGGAGTCGGTCAATCCGGGTGAACAACCGGAGTATCGTCTGCCGGTAAGTAAATGTGAGGTAGGTAGCTGGTATCATATTACTACGGTAGCCGGTACGCGCTGGGGAATGGCTTTTCGGTTGTCTGAGGCATATCTGAATGCAGCAGAGGCAGCTGCTATGTTGTATAAGGAAAAGGGGCAGAGTGATTTTGCCGAACAGAGCCGTACGCTGTTGGATGATTTACGTAAGAATCGTTTTGCTCCGGAAAATTTTACTGCTGTCGAGTTTGCATCGGCGGAGGAGTTGATTCGTTTGGTGCGGGCTGAACGCCGTAGGGAGCTATGTTTTGAAAATCATCGTTGGTTCGATTTGCGTCGTTATGGTATGCCTGAAATTAAGCATATTTGGCATAACAAGTCAGACCATCAGGAATATATCTTGAAGGAAAAGGATCCGGGTTATATTCTGATGATTCCTCATCAGGCCTTTAGCTTGAATCCGAGTTTGGTGCAAAATGAGGAACGGAACTAATACATATAAATTTGCATGAATATGAAAAAGATAAAGTTATATAGTTTTTTGTTGTTTCTTTGTGTGGGATTGGCGGCTTGTTACGGAGACGATGATATAGATGAGATAGAGGGTTATAATCTAGTGGAATTTGAATTTCCGCAGGGAAATGACCCTTGGGATAAGGAAATAGAGCAAATTGCCAAGGATTGGGGAATGTACATTATTTATAAGGATGTCTCTGTGGCCGACCTAAATAAGGGTTGGACTCATAATGGTAGTAACGCACCGGTGTATGCTTGTACAGCTCCTACGGGTGAGCAGGTGCAAGAATACTTGAAACTTGTAAAAGATTGGCTGTTGAGTTCGCTCGACAAGACAAAAGAGGAAGACCGTAAACAGCTGCCTTTCTATTTTTATTTGGTGAATGATTTTCATGACAGCAATCCGAATTCGCCTACCTTTGATGAATACACGATGTTGAAGCAGGATGGTATGGATTATTGGAGCTTGAGTTTTAAAACGGCTGAATTGGAAGCGGGACTGACGAAACAGCAGAAGCATACGGTGGCTTGTGCTTTCAGCTATCCTTCTATGAAAGCTCGATTGGAGTCGGGGGAATATAAGGTAGCTCCTGATTTTGCCAAACAGACCAATTATGAAGATAAAATTGGTACTCGTTATTACTCTATGGAACAATGGCTGTTGGATAATCCGTGGGCTGAGGGGCAGGAGTTCCTGTATGAGTTGATAGTCAGCCCTTACGAACGCGATCAGAAGAATGCGTATCAGCATCGGGGCTTTTTCCCTACTGTGCGTGAGGACTTCCGTTTGGCTACTGATTTTGAAGATCCTTATTATCCGGTGACTTGCGGAGCTCCTACATGGATGCCATGGATTCCTTTTGACGTGATGGGTGATGAGGTGATTGATCATAATCCAGGGCCGGTGGCTTCTACTGTAAGAGAACGCGTCTTGAAAGATTTTATGAATACTATCCGGTATGCTATGATTCGTTCACGTGAGACTATTTTGGAAGAATTCCCGTTGGATGTGGAGAATGAATATGCAAGAAAGGGGCATGAAACATTGATAGCTAAATATGATTTAGTGGTGAAGTATATGAAGGAAACCTATCATTTGGATTTGCCTAAATATGCTGATTTGTTGAAATAAATACATTCATAGATATGGTGCAAAAAAATATATATGGTAAGTATTTTTCTCTCTTTTGTGTGGGAGTTTGTGTGATGGGCTGCTCCATTTCGTCAGGATATAGTATACAGGGAACTGTGGATCCGTCCTTCAATAAGCAGGTTTTTCTGTTGTCTGATGAGAGAGAAGTTGGCGACACGTTGGCTAAAGCCGTAGTGGTGAATGGCAAGTTCAACTTGAATGGCTCGATTGAGGGGGTCCAAAAGGCTCTATTGCAGTTGGAAGATGGGGATTCTTCTCTTCCGTTTTTTTTGGAAAACAGTTCGTATCAAGCTACATTGCAAATGGAGCATCCGGAGGAGAATGTGATTAGGGGAGGAGGTGCTTCTCAAAAGGCAGCAAACGCCTGGACATCGATAGACCGGCATTTGTCGCAGCAGATTGATGCTATTCGTGAGGAGTATGTAGAGGCTGCGCGGCATCCTGAAAACGGACATTTTGAAAGGTTGAATCTGTATCTTGATTCTCTTCAGAAAAATGCAGAGCAGCAGAGGGAGCTTCTTTTAAACCAGTATGCTGATTCTTATTTTGCCCTGTCGCATCTTGCTTCCATTGCTTCCCGGCTTCCGTTGGAGGAATTGAAATTGCGTTTTGAAAAAGTTGGACCGTCTTTGCAGAATGGTCATTTGGGAAAAGTGGTTATGCAACAAATCAGAAGAATGGAAGCGTTGTCGGTGGGAAGTGTGGCACCTGATTTTACTCTTCTGTCGCCAGATGGCTCTTCTTTTACGTTGCATGGGGTGAAAGCTAAAGTAAAATTACTCGACTTTTGGGCTTCTTGGTGTGCACCTTGCCGTGCGTTAGTGCCTCAGTTGCGTCAATTGTATGATGAATATCACAACTGTGGTTTCGAAGTAGTGGGCATTTCTGTGGATGAAAATGAAAGTGCATGGAAGAAGGCTATTAAAGAAGAAAAGATGAAGTGGCTCCAGGGGTCGGATTTGAAAGGTTTTAAGCCTGACAATGAGTTGAACCAATTGTATAATATAAGTCATGGAATTCCGTATTTTGTGTTGCTCGATGGGCAAAACCGTATTCGTGCCATTGGTACTGACTTTAAATTGATTCGCACGGCCTTGATTGAAGTGATGAATGAATAATGGATATGCGTATGAAAAAGATAATCCCTGTTGTATTGTGTCTGTTTTTGGGTACTTCTGTATGTGCCCAACAGGCAAATTATAAGGCGGCAGAAGAAGCTAAATCGCTGCAGCTGCCATATAAATATGATAAGATAAGTCCTTTTTTTACAGAGGGTAGTGATGATTTCTGGTTCCGTGAACTGACGGATGACGGGGAAAAGTATTACTATGTAGATGTGAAGAAAAGGAAGATGGAAGAGATGCTGGATCCTGTCTATATGGCTGCTGAAATGGAAAAGGCAACCGGACGGAAATATGATTCCAAACATTTGGGATTCTGGAAAATTTATTTCAATAAAGGAGGAGAAACTCTGAATTGGCGTGACGGCAGTGTATTGTTTGAATATAACCGAAAGACGCGGAAGCTGACCCATGTCAAATTGGAACCGGAGAAAGATCCGATGCCTTTCTATATGCACTATGATTCGGGCATTTCTCCTGATGGCCGTTATCAGGTTTTCGGTAAGGAACACAATGCTTATATCCGTGATTTGAAAGATTCTACCGTTGTGCAGTTGACTTTCAATGGTGTCAAAGGGTATAGCCATACAGAAGGCTGGGATACGAAAGAGGAAGTGCCTTTGGCTCCTCTTTGGTTTGACGACTCACAGCATTTTTGTCTTTTCCGTCAGGATTTGCGCAATTTGGGGGAAGTTTCGAATATGAATTATTTGAAAGGCCGTCCGATGGCATATACTTCTCCTACTATTCTTGTGGCCGATTCTGTGGTTCCTTATACAGAAGCTTCTTGGTTTGATGTGCAGACCATGAAGCAGAAGATTATTCCTTTGGATAAGTGGCAGGATCAGGAAGTTCGAATCATTCATTCGGACACTAAAGCCAATAAACTTTTTTTTGAGCGCAGGGCTCGACTGGGAAAAATGTTGGAAATATGCGAATTGGACGTAATGACTGGTCAGCTTAAGACGGTTATCCATGAGGAAGGGGAACCTTATATTGCGATTGAGTTGGCTTCGATTCATTTTTTCAATAATTATAATGACATTATTTGGTGGTCGGAACGTTCTGGTTATGGACATTTATATCATTATGACAAAAACGGAAATTTGAAGAATGCTATCACTTCTGGAAAATGGACTGCGGGAAAGGTGATAGGTGTGGATGAGAAATCTCGTACTGTCTATTTTGAGGCTTATGGCTTTATACAGGGAGAGAACCCGAGCTATGCTAAAATTTGTAAAGCCAACATAGACGGAAAAGGGAAAGTAACATTGCTTACTCCTGAAGAGGCAACACACAATGTGCAGTTTAGCCCCAGTAAAAGATATATTATTGATTCTTATTCTCGTCCCGATCTTCCTTGTCAGTTTACTTTGAGAGATACACAAAAGGGAGAATTGATTCTGAAGTTGGGGGAATTAAATACGAGTGAACTTAATCGTCGGGGATGGAAAAAACCGGAAACCTTCTCGGTGAAGGCGGCAGATGGGACAACCAATTTGTATGGGGTGATGTGGAAGCCTTTCGATTTTGATCCGGCTAAAAAGTATCCTATTATTTCTTGTGTGTATCCGGGGCCACAGACCGACAATGTACCTCTGACTTTTGAAGTAGGTTCTACAAACGAAGCATTGGCTCAGGTGGGGTTCATTGTAGTAGCTTTCAATCATCGGGGAGGTGTGCCTTACCGGGGTAAGGCTTATCATTCTTTTGGTTATAACAATATCCGCGACCATGCTTTGGCTGATGATAAATGCGGGTTGGAGCAGTTGATAGCTCGTTATTCATTTATTGACGGACAGCGGGTAGGAATCTATGGTCATTCTGGAGGAGGAATGATGTCAACGGCTGCCATTTGCACTTATCCTGATTTTTATAAGGTTTGTGTGTCATCGGCCGGTAATCATGATAACAATATTTATACTCAGTTTTTTATTGAAAATCATTATGCTGTGAATAGAGAGATGAAAGATGGTAAGTATGTTTATTCTTGTCAATTACCTACGAACATGGAACTGGCTAAAAACTTGAAGGGACATTTGATGCTGATAGTAGGCGGTGGTGATGGCAATGTGCATCCGGCGCAGACATTCCGCATGGTCAATGCGCTTATCAACTGCGGTAAGGATGTAGAATTTGTTTATTTGCCTAAAGGACGTCATACGTACGATGGGGTGTCAGCTTGGTATTTTGAGCATAAACTTCGTTCTCATTTTGCCAAGTATTTGCTGGGCGATTTCACATCTTCTGGTTTTTATGATATAAAGGTGAATGAGTATGATCAAGTAATCAAATAGAAGTAAAAGGTGTTGAATTTAATTTAATATAGTGTAGTATGAATAAATTGATAACAGTCATGAAGAAGTATGTATTGTATAGCTTGTTGTCTGTTGTATTCCTTTTTTGTGCTGTCCCTGCGATGGCTCAAGAGGAATCAGATGTTATACCAGAAGTGAAGGCCGGTGA
>AMCI01009345.1_pt1 | contig 20705 bp, 35 predicted proteins | sample 419838 | NCBI WGS metagenome assembly AMCI01 (sample SAMN01090643, study PRJNA158313) | gut metagenome
ACTTTCTGTACTACAAAGGTAGTAATTTTCGGTAAACTAACCAAACATTTTAGTATAATATTTGTAATGTTTTTTCTTAATTTGGTATGTTTTATAACATGTTTCTGTGGTAAACCAAACAACGAAGCACTAAACAGTATTAAATCCCCCTTTCGTTCTGTCGTCGTCTGTTTGTCAGTTACTTACGTAGTGTTGTATCAAATATTATAGGTATAATATTCGATACATGCCCACCCCCCCCCGACCCAAGCCGATTCAAATCCGCCATTCATTCCACATCTAAATTTTTTACCAAATTTTTTCTCTGATTTTTTCTAATTTTCAACAAAAACATACACTATACCGCTATAATGTACGATATTCTGCACTCATTTTTATTCACTTTATACAAATGCACCTATATCCTACACTGTATTCTCCTTCCATGTAGATATTAAAAATTCATAAACATCTAATAATCAGACATTGTTTGATATAAATGTAGCATATGTAATATTTTATTGTTATATTTGTAGTGCTTATACTATAGCTTGATTTTTTTCCTTTGGCCGCCTCGCTTGGGGAGGCTAAAGACACACAGATTAAACGTAACTGACTTAATTACAGAGAGATGAATGAGATTAATAACGAGCTTAATATGCTACATTGCCTCATTGGGCACCTGGAGAGCCTGACGAACAAGGGGGACATCGTATCCGCTTCGAACATGAGGGATTTTGCGGAGTCGAGTGTGGCGGTGAAGAGAAATGTGGAGGGTGTGGCCAGGAGGTGCAACGTGAGGTACGCTTCCGACAGCTACTATTTCTTCACGGGAGAGATTTACGAGAAGATTTCGGTGACACTGCTTGACAAGGCGGTGGAGGAATGGCTGTTTGCGTGCGGTGTCAGCAGCAAGGTGATGCACTATTCCACCAAGAAGTTCCAGGAGGCCGCAAGGAAGGTGATACTGCTGGAGAACAAGCTGGTGCCGAGGTTTCATGTGAAGGCGTTCAGAAACGGGGTGGTCGACTTCACGGACGGGGTGCTGCATCCCTTCTCTCCGGAGCATCATGTCATATTCAGGCATCCGTACGACTATGACCCGAAGGCGAAGTGTCCGATGTGGAACAGCTTCCTCAAGACGGTGCTTCCCGAGAAGGAGTCCAGGCTGATATTGCAGATGTACCTGGGACTGTGTACATATGACAGGGGCACGATGGTTGATAAGGTGGAGAACTGCCTTATGCTGTGCGGCATGGGTTCCAACGGAAAGAGCGTCATCCATGAGACCATTGTGGGCATCTTCGGAAGGGAGAATGTCTCTACGCTGGGCCTGCTGTCGTTGATTAAGGGCGGTGACGAGAAGTTGAGGAACATCGCCCAGCTGGACGGAAAGATAGTGAACATGTGTCCCGAGGTGCAGGCCAAGGACATCACCGGCTACGAGGACGCGTTCAAGGCGCTGTGTTCTGGAGAACCTCAGTACGGTAGGAATATCGGCGGGAAGATATTCAAGATATACAACGTGCCTTGGATGATATTCAACATGAACAACCTTCCCAAGGCGAGCGACTCTTCCTACGGGTATTTCAGAAGGTTCCTCTATGTGATGTTCCAGCAGGTCATTCCCGAGGAGATGCAGAACAAGCATCTGGTGCATGACCTCAAGGAGGAGTATCCTGGCATCCTCAACTGGATTGTGAGGGGAGCGAAGTATCTCAAGCAACGCAAGTTCATGTTCCCCAAGAGCGACAACAGCGAGCGCCAGAAGTATGTGGTGATGGGTGAGAACAACGTGACCCTTTCGTGGGTGTTCGCCAGGGAGTTGCGCTTCTGCAAGAACGGGCTGAACGACACCTATGAGCTGATACCTTCGAAGGTGATGTACGAGGACATGTGCAAGTACGCGGAGAAGAACGGGTTCAATCCGGTGACGGAGCAGATGTTCGGAAGAAATCTCCTGAAGCTCGGACTGAGGAGGAAGAGGACATCAGGCTGTACGTACTACGAGGTGTACGGTATGACGGAGGACTACCTCAAAAGGACGGAACCTCCTTACGTGGCGGACATCAAGTTCCGCAAGGACGAGTCTGACAAGGATGTGGACTATGACAATGACGACATAAACTAGACATATATGAAGAGAAAGGAACTGATAGACTTTATGGGAAATGTGCTGAGATGGCACAAGGGTGCGGAAATCCCCATGCCTCACCCGAAAGATTTGGTCATCGCGTACCGGGCGGTGATACAGGTGCTGAAGGACTCCGATGAGGATGTGACGGATTTCGTGTTAAGGAACTTTGAATTTGAGCATCATGGGAAAGAAGAAGTATAGTTCTAAAGATATGCGTGCTATGCAATATTTTTTTTGGAATAAGATTGATTCTATAAAAAAGAGCGACCTTATACTATCAAGTAGGCTGTATGTAAGGCGAAGAGAAGACACTGAGTACGACAATTTGATCATGTGGGATAGAAACAAGCATGATATCATACGAATTGGAAGAAACGAAGACAATGATAGACATGAACAACGGAAAGAAGAGTGAAGGAATTAACGTATTGTCGCTGTTTGACGGCATGGGATGCGGATGGATAGCGTTGAAGGAACTTGGAATCAAGGTAAACCATGCCTACGCTTCCGAGGTGGATAAATTTGCCGTTGCGCAGACCACCTACAATTTCCCCGAAGTGGTTCACTTGGGTAGCGTTACCGATGTGGATGTAAGCAAACTTGAGCCGATAGACCTTCTTATCGGGGGAAGCCCATGCTTTGCGGCAGGAACTATGGTTCTAACTGACAATGGGTATAAGCCGATTGAAGAAGTTAAGGTTGGAGATATGGTTCTTACCCACAAGAACAGATACAGAAAGGTGTTGAAAACAGGTGGTAAAATCGCAAAGACGTATGTGTTGAATGCGACTGGGTTTGTGCCTACTATATGCACTGAAAACCATCCGTTTTATGCAAGAAAGAAAGCGAAACAATACTATGTTGCTGAAAACGGAAAAAGGAATTGTCGTGTATTGATGGAAGAGCCGGAATGGATAAATGCTTCATCGCTACCGGGCGAGTATCGTGTATGCTGCAATATTTGCAATGATGAGGATGCAGATCCGTATAACATAACAGAAGAAGAAGCGTATGTAATAGGAAGATACATTGCAGACGGTCACACAAGAAAATATGTAAGATACGACAGAAAACCAAACGGCAGTCATGGCCAACATGAGCTGCGGCAGCCATGCTGTATTTAACAGATGCCGCATACGCAGACTCACCCCTACCGAGTGTGCCAGACTCCAATCGATTCCCGATTGGTATGAATGGAAAGGAAAGTTTCCGGATGGAAAGGTAAAACCTACATCCGACACGCAGATTTACAAGTTGTGCGGGAACGGGTGGAACGTGGAGGTCATCAAGCATATTTTCAGTTTCATCGACATGGATGCGTATTTTGCATTGAAAAAATCTTCGGTAATCTGAAAAACCACTATCTTTACAGACAAGGGTGCATCGTGAGGTGCATCCTGCTTAACTAAAACTATTCATTATGTACAAATCAATAATCGAGAAGCAGCACAGATACGACAGAGCCTACATGGGCATGGCAAGGGAGTTTTCCAAGTTGTCCTATGCTGAGAGGGCGAAGGTAGGCTGCATCATTGTGTCTTCCAAAGGACAGGTGGTGTCGCAGGGCTACAACGGAATGCCAAGCGGGATGGATAACCGGTGCGAGCATGAAGACGAGAACGGGAACATCGTGACGAATACGGAGGTACTTCATGCGGAGAGCAATGCTATTACCAAGTGCGCCAAGTGGGGTTCTTCCACTGAAGGATGCACCATCTATATCACCCTCTCCCCTTGCGTTGAATGCGCAAAGCTGATTATACAGGCCGGCATCAGACGGGTGGTGTACGGAGAGAGATACCGAAACACCGAAGGCATTGAACTTCTTGAGAGGGCGAACATCATTGTTGAACAGATTTCCGAATGACATGGAGAAGGTGTGTGAATACGACCCTGCAATCTACCCCAGGAAGCTGTGGGTGTCTGTCGGTGCTTCCACCAAGGAACTGAGCGAGATGTTCATGGGTATCGAGGATGTAGATGATACGGCAATAGCGGTGACTTACGATACCTACCGGAAGGAGGATAACTATGCAGGAGTATTGGTAAGGTTCAGAAACAGGACCGACATCACTCCTTCTGTCATAGCTCACGAGGCCACCCATGCGGCCTTGAGCATCTATGAGTATGTAGGCGCGGAGGTTGACATGAAGAATCAGGAGCCATTCGCTTATCTGCTCGGATGGATTGCCGACTGCATTTGGAAAACTAAATTGGGTAAATAATCAAAGTTATATGAAAGACGGAGAAAAACTACAAATCCACAACTTTGTCGTTGAGAAGGTTGAGATGGACGGAATGGACTACATGGAAGTCCGTACCACAGACGGAAGTTTCAGAGTGATGTATCGCTCAGACCATCCTCTTTTTGCGATGTTTGACTCATTGGAAGACGATGAAATCGAGGGTGCGAGCATGTTGCTGAACAATGTGTTTGCTGTCGCCACAATCGTAGATGTCGAGTTTCAGAAAGATGTTCTGCTTGCGGCAATGAAGATGATAGACAGGGCAGAAGCGGGCGAAGTCAACGATGAAGAAGACCGACGTATCATCGAAGAAGAGAAGGTCCGCTACCAAATGGAACACGAAGTCAAAGAGAAAGGAGGCGCTGATGAAAACGAATGACACACATGAAAAGGTAAAAGTCGGTACTTAATTGTATCGGCTTTTTTTTGTTTGCAGAAAATCGGTCAAAAAATCGGTTTTTCGGTTTGTTTTTCGGTGTCGATAGCAAATCATTGCAGACGCTTGCTTTGAGTCGTAACTTCGTGATGTCCGGAGGAAACTAGCTGTATTTCCTTTGATGGATGCGGTAAATTGCCAACCATACAGCAGGACGGCAAGACCGACCAACTTTAAATAAAAGATTAATGAACATTCAAGAAATTGTAAACAGCGGAACAGCCGTACAGATTGTGGTGAACGTACTCGACTTGAAAGAAGCCTTCATTGCATGGAATACGGAGTTGAACAATCAGAAGCAGCAGCAACCGGAAGATAAACTTGTTCCGCTAGAAGATGTTATCAAACTATTGCGTGTTGATAAGACAACACTCTGGAGATGGCACAAGACCGGATATTTGGTTAAAAGCAAGGTGGGACGCAAGGTTTATTACAAGATGTCGGACGTTGAAAAACTGATGGAGGATTAACTATGCTAAACAAAGAAAAAGCGGCCATAGAAGCCGCCCCGATGAACACGACAAAAATACAAAATATTCCGGCTGCAACCAAACGAGCAGCAGATATTTTGCTTGACATCGATTCGGAGATGAAGCGAGTTGTGGATGACATCCTTGACGAAGAGAATTTCTACATGAAGTATTATCTTGATGTGTCGCTTCCGGTGGCGGAAGATGATTTCCTTTTTGAGATTGGCGGAGTGCCGACCAACTTTAAATGAAAAAAAATCCATCCATATCTTCACAGACGTGAATGGAACAAATTATTAACAATTTAAACTTTGTATCACAATGGTCCCGACTCTTCGGGAGTGAAGCAAAGGTTATGTTCCGCAAAGTTAGGGTGTATTTCCGATATAAGCAACCTATTCACCGGAAATCTTTGACTCGAGCAAGTCAAAACCCTTCTCGACTTCCTTGTTCAGAACCTTTGCGTATATCTGCGTAGTCCGGATATTCGTGTGGCCGAGCATCTTAGAAACAATCTCCATTGGCACTCCGTTATTCAGGGCAAACACCGCGAACGTATGACGGGCCACATGGGTAGTTATGTTCTTGTTTACATTGGCAAACATGGCCATAACCTTCAGACTCCTGTTGTACTCCACATTGGAAATCTTCGGAAGTTCGTATTTGTATTTCTTCAGAATTTCAAGTGCAGGAGACAGTAGGACGATGAAGTAATCTTCCTTCGTCTTCAATCTCTTGTCCGCTATCACATATTTCCCGTTCCGCTTTTCCACATCATTCTTGAAGTCGAACTTGGAGAAATCAGAGTACGCAAGTCCTGTGTAGCACTGAAACAGAAACAGGTCGCGCACCACCCTTACCGGTGCAATGCTTATCTTGCACTCCTTTACACTACGGAGTTCCTCTTCCGTCAGGTATTTCCGACTCTCGAACTTCCCTCTCTCGAAGTGCATCCCTTCTGACGGGTCCTTCTCGATTATTCCGTACTTCATGGCGAGGTGGATATAGACCCTCAACCGCTTTATGTAGTTGTATGCGGTAGGCTTGGTAACACCTGTGGAAAGGATGTATTCGTAGTACTCCTGAATGGTGCAGGGAGTGATGTTGTCCGCGTAGTTCATCTTCCCGAAAGCTTCGAGGGCCGCAAGGAGTGTTTTGTGCTGTTTTCTTGTCGACTCCTCTATATCCATTCGTTCCTCTATCCGTTCACGGACGAAATCTATGAACGATACGGACCTTGTGCGTCTGGAAAGGAAATCGTCCAGCTTGTCGAAATCGAAAGGGACGTTCCTTTTTATGAGGTCTCCTACAAATTCGTTCAGAGCAGCCATCTGCGCGTCAAGCACGGAGTTGAGCTGTATACTGTCTTCATGCCGTATCACCTTCTTCCGGTTGTCCCATTGGTCGGCATACAGCTTCACGTTTGCGGAAATCCACTTCCGTTTGCGTTCGCTGGTCACTTCTATCTGGACCAGCCCTTTCTTTTCTTTTGTGGCGACCTTTTTCCGGTCGAACACAAATTTCATTGTCGGGTACTTCATGGCTAAAAATATGGTTGGTATCACAAAAACTGGTATCACAAAGGATTATCGGTATCACATCGGTATCACCCGTTTTCAGATTGGTACGAAATAATGCGAACAAATGCGAAAAGATAAACTACCCCGTGATTACTTCAAACTAATTAAAAATCAATGAAATGCGTCTTAAATAGCTGATATACAACAAAAAGGTAGCTACTTCTGTAACTACCTTCTGTGATTCCGCTGCGATTATATCCACAGAAGGTATTGTTCTGTATATCATCTTGTTAAAGAACTATTTTCAGCATGCGGTATCACATTGGTATCACAATCTACATGATGACAACACGGGTGCATACGGATGGTATCACACAATATCCTGGTCTATGATTCTCAATGCTTGCCACATGCCTCTGATTTCTCTTCTTTCAATGTCAAGTTCACCGTAAGACTGGTTGTCTGAAGACAAGACAAGTCTGTTGTCAAGGTAGAGTGCGTTCTTTTTTATCCGCTTAATCACAAGTGATTTTCCGTAAACGACCACCACGACTCCCGATGCGTTTTCCCACTGGCAGTCATCAATCTGTTTTGCAAGTATCTTTGAGCCGTGATGCACGGTCGGTTCCATACTGCTTCCGTCAACCTGGAAGATGACGTATGTATCGTCAAAGATTTCATTTCTGGTATTCGGTATTTCTGTAGTTTCCATATCATAAGCAACGTCATACAAGCTATCCACGAAAGACGCGGTAGCACTGACAGGAACGAACTTTATCCTATTGTTGTTGTAAGGTTCATACTTTTTAGCGATTGCGTTGGTAGGGTCAGTAAGCATGTTTCCCTCACCGCTCTCGACCCATTCACTATTGAACGGACTCCCAAAGGAATAGTTTATCTTCCTTAGCATCTGGACGGTGGCATACCTTTCACTCCCGTTCAACGCTGAGCTGACTCCTGTTCTGTTCATACCTATCTTTGAGGCAAACATAGACTTATTATGTACCAAACCACTGTTATACAAGTAGTTATAGGCTTCCAAGATACGTTGTACGACATTCATATAGTTAATTAATGTTATATTACACAACACTTCTGTTGTTTTTACAACAGATGTGTCGTATATTTGCCTCGTAACCAGTAGGACGGTTACCGGCTCTGTTAATAAAATAAAGTTGTCCGAAAGGACTATCTATATGAACCCGCAACCGTCCTACTTTAGTTGCGGGTTCTTCTTTTGTATTCACTAGAAGTTCCCATATACAATCGGTTATAGCAGTTATCGGCAGAAATATACGTTTGGGCTATAACTAAAACCCTCCAAAGCATCACGGTAATCAGTCCGTGAGGGGATGCACGCAAGAGGGCAGTCGTTTGAATAAGCAGACTGGTGCGCAGGTGCAGGTCACGGGATGACCACTCTGTAAAAGCTGAGAGCCGAGATTGGAAGCACCCAATTCAAGGCCGATAGTCGAAGTCCGTTCACACTGGGAACGACCTATCGTACAAACCCCGATACCGACAAGAAGTGAGCCAAAACCTTGCTTCTTTCGGGTAAGGGGATGATACACTCTAATCTCAGAACCGAACTCCTAAGAATGAATATTCCCTGATTGGTTAATCATCAAGTCAATAAGCAAAGAAGATGATAAGTTAAACATGACAAGTTGGAAAGTATAACAAAGCTAGACATAGAGACAACCATGAGTAATATTCAAGTTTTCAAGAATGAGGTTTTCGGTGAAGTCAGAGTAGCCGGGACCAGTGAAGAACCGCTTTTCTGTTTAGCAGATGTGGCAAAAGCGCTTGGTTACAGCAGACCAGCAGATGCTGTAACCCAACATTGCAAAGGGGTCTGCGTTTTACCGACCCCTACAGCAGGAGGTGTTCAGCAGTTAAAGTACGGCAAGGAAAGCGAAGTGTACCGCTTGGTTATGCGGTCAAAACTTCCAAATGCCGAGCAGTTCCAGGATTGGGTGTGTGGTGAAATCCTCCCCTCCATCCGAAAGCATGGTGCCTACATGACAGGACAGACATTGGAAAAAGCGTTGACTTCTCCTGACTTTCTGATTCAGTTGGCCACCACCCTCAAGGAGGAACAACAGAAGCGCCTGGAAGCGGAACAGAAAGCGGAAGCCGCCAACAGACAGATTCAGGCGGATGCTCCGAAGGTTCTGTTTGACGAAGCCATCGTAGGCAGCAAGACTTCGTGTTTAATTGGCGAATTAGCCAAGGTAATCACCCAGAACGGATACGAGGTCGGTCAGAACCGGTTATTCAAATGGCTGCGTCCTAAACACTATCTAGGTGCAGTTGGCGAAAGATATAACATTCCGAACCAGCAGTATGTTGAGCAGGGTCTGTTCGAGGTGAAGAAGGGAGTCCGTTCCGGCAATGAAGGAGTCCTTCACACCACCATCACCACCAAGGTAACGCCAAAGGGCCAGATGTATTTCATCAACGGGTTTCTGACCGGAAAGTTCAGCTTATAACCGATTGTGCAATATTTCAAGGAGCTTATATCGTTAGGCTACTCTTAATTGGGTAGCCTTTTATGTTTTTGATTATCAGTATTGTATGCTATTTCTTATAATATTTGACCGCTAATAAACGTTAATAGTGCAACATTTATGTCGTATTTGTTTTGTGGTACAACACTTTTGTCGTATCTTTGCAGTGTCAATAAGACAAGCAAGCAAGTTTGGATATAACAAAAACAAGCGACCGAAAGTTCAAGCCGCGAGTAGTGTTAAAGAATCTTGTACAAATATAACGAATTTGTATCTAAAAGCCAAATCTGCTTGGTGTATAAATGTTAAACTAGAGAATGAAAGTTACAAAAGACGACATACTGAAAATCAAACCAGGCACATCGGTTACGTTCAAGACTGACAGCTATATGCAGTCGAGAAGCGTCAAGCAGTACGCTTATGAACTGATGAGAGCCTACCGTCCCGTGGGAGTCAGAAGATACAAGGTAGGCATAGACAAGGAAACGAATTATATAACCATAACAGCGATACCGATATGATAAAGCAAATGACCAGAGCAGAAGCGAAACTTGTAGCGGAGGAGCTTTTCAAGCTCATCAAGAAGGACAGGCAACTCGGTGAGAAGCTTGTCGGAGCGATACGGGAATCCGTGGCAGAGGAGATGGATGAATATTTCGACACGAAGTCGGCAGCGGAATTTCTTGGGGTCTCGGTTCACTACATCTACAAGAACATAGACGACATACCGCACACGAACATCGGCAAGCTGCACAAGTTCAAGCGGTCATCACTGGCCGCATTCAGAAGCAGGATATAGTCTTCATAGTCGTTAATCAGTTGCAGGTCCGTCCGGTCATCATTCCGGCCAGAAACCGTTGGAGGTTGACGGGCCACTTGATAGAGAGTTCTTTGACATAATTCATTATACTATATATTTTCATTCTATGTCTGGTAACACCGGCATAGACAGGAGTTCTGCGTAGGCGCATATGTATGCAAGTGATTGCGGTAAACAGACGGGCGCAAGCGGGACATGGGCTGGAGCCATCGTACTCCAGCGGATTGACACCGATACCGGACGAAGATAAGGCAATGACAGCCGAATGCCCGGAATGTCAGGATGAACCGAAATTCACTCGACGCGCGATGGTTTGTCTTTATCGCATAGAGTAAGTCCCGTCAGGCAGGGACATCGCCTAGAGTTACCATATAACCCCTCCCGTAAGATTCGGGAAGACAAATACGGATTAAGCCGTTGAGGGGTGCAAATCATTAACTTTCACGACTATGTATATTTTGAATTTTGCCATTTCAGTTTTGATGCTGTTCTGTAGTGTCTGCATGGCAATGGCCGCATTCATTACACCCAGCGGAATACAGATGCTTTCGGTCTGTGTGTTTTCATTCATGAGCCTTGTGTGTTCCATACTTGTAGCAATGACATACAGGGAACTGAAAGAACAGATGGGTTAGCGTGTTTTTAATTATTGCAGAATGGTTTAGTGTTTTACCGATCACCATTTTCATTTAATCCGACTCCCTCTGCTGTGAAGCACGGGGACAGAACACCTCATTACAGGTACATGCCTTCGATGGTTTTTCATATCTTTTTATGTTTGTTGTTATTGGTTATGATGCAGGTACGCTTGCTACATAGGTGGAGGTATGGCGGTTCGATACCGCGTGAGGTGACTGCTTTTGATTTTACTATTTATTGAACCATAGTGTAATTACCGGGAATGCCATTCGTGAGAACCGCATTCCTTTTCCTTAAACCGAACAAAATCATATTAATTACATATATATTTATCATGAAATATCTTATCACAAGTTATCGAGCCGTGTATGCAAGCGGTGTAAGGGATACGGTCAAGCTGCCCTATCCAATCCAGTCGGACAATCTGGAAGCCACAAGAATGTTTCTGAAGGAAAAACATGAGTGTGCAAACATTAACCTCACTTATTCAGAACAATGAATCCTTATATCATAGAGGGTGTGACCCTTGTGTTTTACAACGGAGAAAGGGAAAGGTTGACTGTTGTTGAATCGAAAGAGATTTCGAGACATCCCAGAGTCATCAGGGAACAGATTCTTGACAAGTTCAGTACAATGGCAAATCCCCCCGTAGATGTCGAACTTAAAATTAGATGGCTGTAATGTATTACGGAGAGGACGATTTAATCAAGTTGGGAAAGGACAAGTTTCTTGCGTTGACGGACGAACAGAAGTTCGAGGCATTCCAGTCGGCACAAGGTTTCATTTACGACCTGAAGACCTACAAGGCAAGGAGCAGCAAGCTGACCAAAATACTTGATGCCATCGGTATTGTGTATGAAGAATACAAGCGAACTGAATAAACAACTAGACGCACTATATCTAGATTTGGATGTGGCACAGCGGATGAGTGAAGAGTCTGTCTGTGCCACCTTCAATGCTGATTCAAAGAAAGAATTGATAGATATATTGAACGATGAGATAGACCGACTGGAAGACCTTCTGGATGACGATGAGATGGAGACCTGGGAGGAACAGGAGGCCGAACGTACCTGTCTATGCGTTTCACAAGGATTATCGAGATATTAAAATACAGATATTATGCCTATTGTAAAGAAAACAGACGTACTGCCGGAAAGACCGGTGATTATTGTATTGTATGGTGTTCCCGGCTCTGGAAAGACCTCGGTGGCCACTACAGCCGAAAAACCCTTTGTTGATTGACTGCGACCGGTGTTCGGACAGAGCCGTACAGAGATGTGACACCATCATTGCCTCAAGATGGCAAGATATTGACAACGAAAGACAGTCCATGAAGGGCTACAAGACAATTGTAGTAGATACTGCAAAATCAATGCTTGACGATTATTTAAGCCAATATGCGGTAGAGTGCAACTATAAGCTCAAGACAAACGGATTGAAAAGGTTTGGTCAGATGGCCGACGACTTCAAGGACTTTGTCAACTTCTTGCGCTCAAACAATTCCGACATTGTATTTATCTGCCACGACAAGGAAACGCAGGATGGCGATGCAATCAAGCATTCTCCGGACTGCACCGGGCAGTCAAAGGATTTGCTTATCCGAATCGCAGACCAGGTTGGTTATGTTTTCATTCAGAACAATCAAAGATGTGTTACATTCAATCCGCAAGACAATTATGTAGGAAAGAATGTCGCAGGTCTTGGGTTGATTCAGATTCCTCAATATGGAACGAAAGAATTTGAAACATGTATGGGGGACATCATCAAGAGTGTGAAAGAAGCCATGCAGAAAAGGAACGAAGAACAAAATGCGGCACACAAACTAGTCTCTGAACTCCGTAAGCAGCTCAGTGAAGCCGAAACAGACGAGGATATTGCAGCTCTGATTGAGAGAATGAAGGAATTACCGAAGCCTATGCAGGGTCCTTTCTTCAAAGACATGAAGGAAAACCTGGCCGGAAAGGGATTTACCTATGCAGCCAAGGATAAAAAGTTTGTCAAGGATGAATGTAATACAGAAACCGCTGATTAGAGTAACCACCCTTGAAAAATTCCGAAGGTACATGAGTGGCGATTACGAATTTGAAACAGAACAGAGCGTAATCGACACCATTACCAGGGATTTTCAAGGCAATGAATACACAAGGATAGGAACCGCGTTTCATCGTATTGTTGAAGAAGGAACACCAAAATGTGAAAAGGCTCCTGCTGGAACAAGAAAATTTCTTTATTACGGAAAGGAAACCGAGGAACCCGTTCCAGCCGGACGAACTTTTGATGTGGACGGGTTTAAGGTCTCGCTTGACATCGCTCAATGCAAGGTTGCCCTCTCCTATCGGAATCAATTTCCCGATGCTTGGCACGAGATGAGGTTGTACAAGGATTACGGGAGAGCAATGATTACAGGCTGTGCCGACATAATAGACGGGATAGAACTGAGAGACATAAAGACCAAGTACTCCGAGCCAAATGACGAGGATTACATCAATAGCGTCCAATGGAGGTATTATCTTGAGTTATTCAGTGCAAATGTATTTCATTTTGACCTTTTCATCTTTGAAGGTTACAAAAAGGAGAAACATGGATATGACGTAAGGGGTTAAACCTCAGACGATACGAGCCACCCATAACTTGTTACAGATACAATGGAATGGAAGAAGACAACCTTCGTCTGCTGAACGATTTCATTGATTGGGCGGAATACAGGAATTTAATCAAATACTTAATAAATAAAGATATAGATGCTTAATAAGATTTGTTTAATTGGAAATTTAGGTCACTCTCCGGAAGTGAAGCAGGTGGGTGATGCCAAGGTGGCCTCCTTTTCGTTGGGGGTCACAGAGAGAGGGTACACGAAGAAAGACGGTACCAAAGTGGAAGACCGGACGGACTGGTTCAACTGCCAGGCATGGAGAGGCCAGGCCGAGGTGATTGAGAAGTTCGTGAAGAAAGGCGATAAGCTGTATGTTGAAGGCCGAATGACATCACGCAGGTACAACAAGGACGGAGTTGAAAAGACCGCTTGGGATGTGAACGTGAGCTACGTTGAGCTTTTGACTCCGAAGGGGACCACCCAGCAACCGGACAGCCCGATAGCAGCACAGCCGACAGCGGAACCTCAGCAGAGTGGAAACGATGATTTGCCGTTCTAGTGTGAGATGACGGAAATAAGTGATGCGGACTTCAAGAAGATTGTTGCCTTGCTAGGGTCTATGTCCGACACGATTTACGAACAACAGAGAAACATCAAGCCCAGCAAGGCCGACAAGGCACGGCAAGCGAGGTTGGTGCTGAAGAAACTGAAAAAGAAAGGATTGACATGAATGAATCAAATATATCGAGAGACCATGTTGCACTGGAGGCGATGAAGGTAATTCTCGACTGGAGTGTTGTAACAGAAAAGACATTCTTCGGAAAGGAAGGAAACGTTGTTTACCCCGAACCGGAATATGTTGCATCAATGGCCTACAACTACGCCGATGCGATGATTGCCGAACGTGAACGAAGGAACCAACAGCAGGAGGATTAGCCCATGTTCTATGAAGTGAAAGTGAAAGTTACCCGAACAATGGAGAACGGGACGGAGAAGGAAGTGAACGAGCACTACATCCTTGACGGATGCACCTTGTTTGCGGAAGCGGAAGAGAAGATGAGTGAATTTGTCGCCGCAGACAATGTGGAGTATGATGTGTTCTCCATTGTGCGTTCCAAGGTGATTGAAATCATCAACGAAAAGAAGGAAGACGAGCCATTCTACAAGGCTACCGTCACAGAGACCTTCGTTGATGAAAGCGGAAAGGAAAAGGAACAGAAATACTACATGCTGGTATGTGCCAAGGATGTCCGTGAAGCGAATGTCATCATGGAACAACACCTGAGCCAAGGTCTTAATGACATGACGCTTGACGGGATTGTGAAGACGAAGATATTGGACTTGTTGAAATGATGATTGAATTACAGCAACATGTTCTTTCTTAGCCGACATTGTATATTACTTCCATCCGGTCCGTGAGGATAGGGTGGCAAACGGAACCGTAGTGTATTGGGGCACACCTTTTTGGTATTCTTTTTCAGGAGGGGCGGTTCGAACCCGCAGGTTCCACTAAAATTCGTTTAGGGTGATTTTTCATAGCTTCGTTTCCCTGTTCGTGAGAATCGGGAACGATAAGGCTGCATAGCTCAAGAGGACAGAGCGGCAACCTCCTAAGTTGCGGATAGCGGTTCGACTCCGCTTGAGGCCACAATGCTACATGAGTAATTTCCATTTAATTTAATTAGTAATGTTTAGTTATGATGATACTCTCCGTCCGTGAGGATAGAGGGTATTCGGACCCATAACTCAGTTGGTTAGAGTAGCGGTCTCATAAACCGAAGGTCCCCGGTTCAAGCCCGGGTGGGTCCACGCCCGTGAGGGTAGTTACATAAATTATCCTATTATAACTATGACAGCCCGGAAAGACGGGCACCAGAAAGGGTATTGTAAGGCAAACATACCACACGATAGAGTTATGGTTGTGTGGAGATGCAGGTTCGAGTCCTGCCCCTTTCACAAGGCACATCCTAGCCTTTTTTGATTAACCATTTCATTAACCCTAAAGCCGCTGCAAAGGACAGCGTGAGGTGAGAGCCCTCATTTTATTGTTTTTGTTTTTGTTTGTTTGAGAAGCCATAGGTAATTTTCGTAGAGATACGAGAGTTGGTCCAAGGTGGTTCGATTCCACTATAGGGCTCAAATTAACCACATTGTATCACTTAAAACCTATTAAAATGGGATTGATTAAAAAACCTGCTGAATTATCAGTAAAGACAACTATCTCGGCACTCATTTATGGCCAACCCGGTTTGGGTAAGACTACCCTTGCATTATCATGTGACAAACCTTTGCTCCTGGACTTTGACGGCGGTGTGCATCGTGTAAACGCGGCCCATCGTTGCGACACCGTACAGATTTCCAAGTGGGAAGAGGTAGTAGAGGTGCTACAATCTCCCGAACTTGCAGATTACGATACTATCGTCATCGACACAGCCGGGAAAATGCTATCCTTTATGGACGTGTACCTTATAAAAGGAAACTCTAACATGAAAAAGAAAGATGGGTCATTGTCCCTGCAAGGTTATGGAGCTAGAAAAGCAATGTTCATTAGCTTTATTTCGAAGGTTATGACGATGGGAAAATCGGTCATCTTTGTTGCCCACGAACGAGAGGAAAAGGTAGGCGAAGATAAACAGATTAGACCAGAAATCGGTGGATCATCTGCCGGTGACTTGATTAAAGAGCTCGACCTGGTAGGTTACATGGAAGCTATCGGAAAGAACAGAACCATCTCGTTTGATCCTTGCGAAAAGTTCTATGGCAAGAATACTTGCAACTTACCATCACGCTTGCAGATTCCTGTACTGATTGACGAAAAAGGAAACGTAACAGGGCAGAACAACTTTATGTCGAATATCATCAAGACATACAAGGAATATCAAGCAAAGCAAACAGAATTGAGCAACCAGTACGAAAGTCTGATGGAAGGTATCAAAGAAACTATTGCAACAGTCAACGATGTAGAGTCGGCCAACAAGGTAGCAGAAGAGCTATCTACATTGGGACATATCTTCGACTCTAAGCTGCAAGCCGGATTGTTGCTGAATAAGCGATGCAACGAAATCGGGCTGAAGTTCAATAAACTGAAGAAAACGTATGAAGCAGCCTAGTTACAAGATATACCCTTCTTTGCTTGACAAGTTCGACCGCTATTTGCGATCGGATGAAGAGGTGGAAAGTTTCTTCAATATCGACCGCGAAACCGGGGAGTACAAACGCTCCCCGGAAGAGGTCGAACAGGAACTTAAGCAATCGCTCATCGATGCTATCAACCGAGTGCTGTTTGATTCTGAAGCAGAAGACAAAGGTACCGCGTTTAATGCAATTATCGATTGCTATGTACTGCACGAGCAACATGTTCCTAGCGAAAGCGCACCTTACACTATCTTTGGTACCAAGGAAGCAAACCTCATCGAGGTGGTTTTTCCGAAAACGGAAGCATCGCCCGGACGAGTGTTTCACTTTGACCGGGAATGGTGCATCGAGCAAGCAAAATACTTTGCAGGTTCGGTCCCTCAGTTGATGGTTTCGGCCATCTTACCTACCGCTTATGGCGATGTGGAGCTTTACGGATATATCGACTATCTTAAAAAAGATATAGTATATGATGCAAAGACAACATCTAAGTACGAGTTTGGGAAATACAAAAACGGATGGCAGCGACATGTGTACCCCTATTGCCTGATTGCATCTGGACAGATGGACCATGTAGCAGCATTTGAGTACACCGCTTACCAACTCAAAGGAGGTACCAACAGAACACCGCTCATTTCCGGCACACAATATCCGGAGGTGTACACCTACAATCATGAACAGACCATCAAGGCACTAACGGCCCACGTTGAAATGTTCATCGAGTTCCTGGAAGCGAATCGAGAGTTAATCACAGATAAAAAGATTTTCGGACTAATTTAAATATTTATGGCAAATCAAATCAGAGGAAGAATCCTACACATTTACCCACCGCAATCAATCAATGGAAAGACGGGCAATGTACTGACCAAACGAGCAATCATCATCGATTGTACGAGATATGATCCAATGACCGGAGAGAGAGGTTTCGAGAACACACCTATGCTGGAGTTCGTCGGAGACAAATGCAACGAACTTGAAAAGTACGTTCCAGGTCAAATAGTTGCTATTTCCGTTGACATTCAAGGTAGCAGGTATCGAAACAAAGATGGCATTGAACAGATTTTCACCAGGGTACACCCTTACAAAATCGAGCTGGTACAGACTCAGCAGCCAACAGCACAACCTGCAGCGCAACCGGCGCAGACCTATCAACAGCAGCCGACACAATACCAGCAACAGACATACCAACAACAGCAACCATATACACCCCAGCAACCTGCGCCACCTGCCGGACAGGGTGACTTACCGTTCTGATGTTGTTCAATCCGCGAAACGAATACGAGGTACCAAAACTTAGGAAGTATGTAGAGGAACTGATACAAGCGGGAGACCCTATCGAGATCAAGCGAAAACGTAAGAAAAGGAGTTCGTCTCAAAACAGCTACCTACATGTACTTATAGGTTATTTCGCGTCCGAATATGGATGCAGCATCGAAGAAGCGAAGGTGGACTTCTATAAACGTACCTGCAACAAAAATATATTCGAGCGAAAGCGGGTAAACAAGAGAGGTCAGGAAATAAGGTATCTACGTAGTTCAGCAGATTTGGAAATCGATGAGATGACATTGAGCATCGAGCGATTCCGCAACTGGTCCGCGTCCGTTGCCGGTATCTACCTTCCAAGCGCAGAAGAAAACCAAATGCTCGCTTATGCAGAAGCGATAATCGAGCAAAACAAACAATATCTTTAATTACTAACCAAAGCCGCTGGTAAAGGACAGCGTGAGGTGAAAGCCCTCTTTATGATGTTATACTTTTCAATGTTCTGGAGAAAGCATGGTGTAAATGGCTGCACGCAGTGAGATTTGTTCCATTAAAAAGGTACATGTACTCGATTATACGCTACTGAAGAGTCGGTTCGATGCCGATTGCTTTCACGGGCGATATTGCCTTACAACAACCAAAACCGCTGAAAAAGGCAGCGTGGGGTGAGAGTCCCTTGATTATTTGGGTTGTATCAAAAATCGGAACCCTAGGCGGCCGGTCATGGGAACTTGACCGGTTGGGCCATGCAGGTTCGACTCCTGCATAGGGTGCTATGAAATATTTCTCACACAAAATCAAGACCCCGGACGGGGTATTCGACAGCAAGCAGGAATACGACACGTTCCTGTATCTCAAACACCAGGAAGACATTGGAGTGATAATCAAACTTGAAAGGCAGAAGTCTTTCGAGATAATACCAAGGCTCACGAAGACGGTGAAGGTCGAACTGAAAACAAAGACCAAGTTTGTTGAACGGGTGGAAGAAAAAGCTGCCCACTACACTCCTGACTTTTGCTATTGGAAGGACGGGAAGTACGTAATCCATGAAGTCAAAAGCGCAGGAACTTCATTGGCGAGGGATTACCCGCTGAGAAGGAAACTGATTAAGCAGGTGATTTCAAGACACAACCAAGAGGTCGGATTTGAAGAATGGGTGTTTGTTGAGACAGGGGTTAAGAAGAAACAAAAGAAATCATAATAACAATCATTAAAAGCAATCAAATTTAAAACCAGACGACTTATGAAGACACTCGAACAACAGGCAGCGGAGTACGCAAAGCGATACCCTGCCGAGATGCGTGAAGCAATCGCTCATGCATGGATAGACGGACGAAGGTCAAAAACCAGGAAGGCGGAACTTGACTTGAGCTTCGTAGATGAGCAGTACATGGACTTGTTCCTCTACTGGCTCAACTACAAGAAGGAGAGGAAGCAGAGTTACACCCAAAGCGGTGCGGAAACCTGTTACCACCGATTGCTGAAAATAAGCGGAGGTATCAAGCAGGTCATGCTAGACGCACTGGAGTTCAGCATCTCAAACAATTATCAAGGAATTTATTTACCGAAGAATTATGACGCACGAAATAACCAGACGGGACAGCGAAATCCAAACATTTTCGATGCAGCCGATTCTGTATTACAGGGCGGTTGACAGAGATTGCCTTTCCATCAAGGATGCACTCACAATCCCTTCCCTGCCGCTTTCACTTCTCAGAAAGGAATGTCCCGAAAAGATAGAGGGTCTGATAGTGAAGTGTGTGCAAGCCATGCTGATGTACTACGGGTTTGACCCCAAGACGGAGAAGACCGTTTCCGGCTATCAGGTACACACATTGGCGCAGGATATTCTTTCCAAGTATTACTATTTCAACTTCTCCGATTTGTGTGTCTGTTTCAAAAGGGCAAGACAGAATCCTGGACTGTATGAAAAGTTCTACGGGAAGTTTGATGCCTCGGTGGTGATGAGATGGTTTGCCGTTTACGACGGTGAACGTGACGAGATTCTGCAATCGCTTCCACCCGACAAAGCCAAAGTGGTCCACACCGGGCAGGAAATGAACAGAGATGAATATATTGAATGCCTTGAAGCAATGGTGGCAGGTGGTGATCTGTATGCAAACGAGTGGTTGATAAAGGTAGGCATGTTCGAAAGACTCATGTTTAACAACAAGGGTAAATACGTTGTTTATCAGTACAACCGTAAGCACCGACTGGATGAACCGGTAGGAAAGAATGGTAAAATCGGATGGCAAAGGTGATAGTCTACTGGATAACACGACATGTTCCCTACTTTGATGCAATCGTTGAGAGATTTGGTATGCAAAGACACATGTCTGTCGATAGGGAAACGGAAGCAGACATCAAGGAAGAGGATATGGAGCTTCTGCGTGAATGTGAACGCAGAGGCCTTATTAAGATAAGAATCAAGAAATGACTTTTTTAGACATATACAAACAGATAACATTCCTCGAACGTGAACGTGACAGGAACATCAACCTGCACTGCCCTAGGGTAGCCGCCGGGTATCAAAGAGAGATTGACAAATTAAAGAAGGAACTTGAAAAAGTAAAGAAGTGATGGAACAGAAAACAAAAGGATATAAAGGCTTTGACAAAGATTTGAAATGCCGCGGGTTTCAATATAAAGTAGGAGAAACATACAAAACAGATAACGCTGAAGTGTGCAAAACAGGGTTTCATTTCTGCGAAAACCCGTTTGATGTGTTTTCTTATTATCCCCCTTCTTGCGATAAAGGAGTAAATAGATTCTGTGAAGTAGAAGGAGGTGGAAAAATCGACAAAGATTGCGATGGTTCTAAAATTGCTTGCATTGAAATAAAAATAGGAGCAGAAATCAAGCTGGACGGAATCATTAATGCCGGAGTAAAGTTTATTCTCGACAAGGTAAAATGGGTTAATAATAAAGACACCAATACGGGTGACCGCTCTGCCGCT
>AMCI01009433.1_pt1 | contig 20681 bp, 17 predicted proteins | sample 419838 | NCBI WGS metagenome assembly AMCI01 (sample SAMN01090643, study PRJNA158313) | gut metagenome
GCCTGCCAGGTTGGCCAGCCCCGTGAGCTGCACCCCGTTCATGTCACCCTTCACTACACTTCCCAGTGCATTGATGCCCACCCCGTTCAGGCGGTTGAGCATCGACATCAGACCGAGGTTAACGTACGTGGTCTGCGTGCTGTCCATGGGTTGCGTACAGACGTTCTTCCAGAGTGACAAGTTTATTCCGGCCGAACGATTCTGTGCCGGAAGACAAACGGTAGCCATCGAAATAGCTGCCGTCAGTAGAATCTGTTTCCATTCCATTTTAATGATTGTATGCTAAATTATTCCGCGAATCAAGATTCCCCCAGACAGGCTTATCCTTTCGCTTCCTGATAAAGGTACCGCTTGATACTCTTTTTCGGTGTTTTTTCAAACTCCTCAGGATAGATCTTCATTTTCGAAATCTGGCTATAGGCCGGCAACTGCGTGTTCAGCTCGACCCGGTTCTCCTCCATCACCTGCTCGATGTCGGCATGCTTCAAGCCGTTGGCAAAGGCTTCGTCGAAGTCGGGGTACACCAGTCCCACCAGCTTCTCGTTCTGCTGCACAATGATGCTTTCGGCCACATACGGCATGTTGTTGAGCTTATCCTCAATCTCCTCCGGATAGATGTTCTGACCACTGGCCCCGAGAAGCATGTTCTTGCTGCGCCCCTTGATGGTGACATTCCCTTCGCTATCCATCAGCGCCAGGTCGCCCGTATGCAACCAGCCCTCCTCGTCGATGGCCTCGTGCGTAGCATCCTCGTTCTTGTAATACCCCATCATCACATTGGGACCTTTGCACACGATTTCGCCCACCACCTGTTCCGGGTCAGGAGACAAAATCTTCACCTCCATGCGAGGAGCCGCCTTGCCGCACGAACCCGGCTTGAACCGTCTCCAGTCTTCGTAGCAGATAATCGGAGCACACTCCGTCATGCCATAGCCCACCGTGTAGGGGAATTCGATCATGCGCAGGAACTGCTCCACCTCCTGGTTGAAAGCCGCCCCGCCGATAATCAGTTCCTTGAAATTGCCGCCGAACGCCTTGATCATCTGTTCGCGGACACTGCTTTTGATCTTATCATTGATGATGGGCACTTTCAGTAAAATTTTCATGGCCGGTGTTTCCAACTTCGGCAAGACACTCTTCTTGATAATCTTCTCGATGATGAGCGGCACCGCCACGATCAAACTCGGCTTCACGTCCTCGAAAGCCTGGAAGATAATCTTCGGGCTCGGCATGCGCGTGAGGAAGTAGATGTGGCAGCCCACCGAAAACTCGTAGAGAAATTCGAAGGCCAGTCCGTACATGTGGGCCATGGGCAGCATGGACACAATCTGATCGCCCGGTTTCAGATCGAGCACCTCAAACGCAAAGCGCGTGTTCGACCACAAGCTGCGGTAGGGAAGCATCACCCCTTTGGAATAGCTGGTGGTGCCCGATGTATAGTTGATCACTGCCAGTTCCTCCGGCTGGTCCTTGTGGTAAGCGATGTGCTCCTTGCGGAAGTTCTTCGGGTACTTCTTGCCAAACATCTCATTGAGGTGTTCGCGGGCATACGTCAGCTTTTCCGTGCGGGCAACCAGCACGCTGAAGTCGTTCATCAGCACGATACCTTCGAGCAGCGGCATGGCCGACTCGTTCAGGTTCTCCCACACCATATCCCCCACGAAGAGCAGTTTGGCTTCCGAGTGATTGACGATGTTGTGCACATTGTCCGCTTTAAACTCATGGAGAATCGGTACGATGACCGCTCCATAGGTGAGCGTAGCCAGGAAGGTCACTCCCCAGTGCGAACTGTTCCGTCCGCAAACGGCAATTTTGTCTCCTTTGCGGATGCCGCTGGCTTCAAAAATGATATGCAATTTTTCAATTTTGCGGGCTACGTCTTTATACTGTAGGGTGGCACCCTTGTAATCGGTCAGGGCATCCAGATCCCAATTATTCTTGATACTTTCTTCAATGTAGGCTAAAAAACTCTGTTCCATTGTTTCGTTGCACATTTGATGTTAATCTGCGCAAATATAGCAATTAAATTAAAAACAAAAGCATTCCGGCTGTCAATTTTTGAGGAGGGGAGAAGCGAATAAAAAAAATCCCCTCCAACGGATTGGAGAGGATGAATCTGATTTCTAATTTTCTGTACAGAGTCGGCTGACGATTATTCAGCAGCTGTTTCAGTTGTTTCTTCAGCCTTAGTAGCTTCTTCTGCTTTTGCAGCTTCCTCAGCGGCCTTAGCAGCTTCTTCTGCAGCCTTCTTTTCAGCGAGTGCTTTGGCTTTTTCCTCGTTGACTTTCTTTTCAGCTTCCAAACGTTCTTTGGCTACTGCTTTCTTGGCTTCGTCCTCTTTAGCTTTCAGAGCAGACAAACCTGCTTCCTTGTTGTTCTTCCAAGCTTCGAACTTAGCTTCTGCTTCTGCTTCACCGAATGCGCCTTTGGCTACACCGCCCAACAAGTGCTTCTTCATATACACACCTTCACGAGAAAGGATGTTACGTACAGTGTCACTGGGCTGTGCTCCCTTCATTACCCATGCCAATGCAGCATCGAAATTCAAATCTACTGTAGCAGGATTGGTGTTGGGGTTGTATGTACCAATCTTCTCAATAAATTTACCATCACGTGGTGCTCTGCTGTCCGCAATTACAATGGAATAGAAGGCGTAACCTTTACGTCCGTGTCTTTGCAATCTGATTCTAGTTGCCATTTTTAATAATTGTTTTTGTTAGTGATTGATTTGAATTATGCTATTATCTCGTAATAGCGGGTGCAAAGGTACGAATATTCTTTTGACTGACAAACATTTCGGCTTTTTTTTATGAATACCGTCGGGGATACCGGAACAGAATGGCTCCCAGCGCACAGATTCCCATGGTGAAGGGATAGTAGAGATTGCCTATGATGCTGAGGGGCGAGAGGTTGGCCAGTCCGGCAGCAATCAGCATCTGGGCGCCGTAGGGGATGATGCCTTGCACAAAGCAGGAGAAGGTGTCGAGGATGCTGGCTGTCTTGATGGGGTTGAGCTGAAACTTGTGAGCAATGCCTTTGGCGATGGGGCCGGTAGTGATGATGGCGATGGTATTGTTGGCCGTACACAGGTTGGCGATACTGACCAGTGCTGCAATGCTGAGTTCGGCTCCGCGCTTGCTGTTGACGTGACTGGTCAGCTTGCGGATGATGAAATCGATGCCCCCGTTGTAGCGGATGGTTTCGAGCATGCCGCCAGCCAGCAGCGTGATGATGATGAGTTCGCCCATGCCGGTAATGCCGGTCCCCATGGCGCCAAACCAGTCGAACAGGTTGAAACTGCCCGTCGCCATGCCGATGATGCCACTGGCCAGGATGCCGATGAGCAGCACCAGGATGACATTGACCCCGGCTACAGCCGAAGCGAGCACAATCATATAAGGTATGACCTTGAGCCATTCGATGTGCTCCACTTCTGTGGGAGCCGTCACCGACAGGCCGAGGAAGACATACGTTAGCAGAATGATGACTGCAGCCGGCACCACAATCATCGAGTTGATGTGAAACTTATCGCGCATGCGGCACCCCTGCGTTTTGGTGGAAGCGATGGTGGTGTCGGAGATGAAAGACAGATTATCCCCGAAGAAAGAGCCCCCGATGACCACCGCCACCATGAAAGGCAGCTCGACTCCCGTTTTCTCCGCCAGTCCCACTGCCACCGGAGTGAGAGCCACGATGGTGCCCACGCTGGTGCCGATGGATAGCGAGATGAAGCAGGCCGCGATGAAGATGCCCGCTATCAGCAAGTCGTCCGGGAGGATGTGGAGAGTCAAGTTCACGGCCGCGTCGATGGCCCCCATGGCTTTGGCACTGTGAGCAAACGCTCCGGCCAGCACGAAAATCCAGATCATCAGCAGGATGTTCTTGTTGGCTGCTCCCTGCGAGAACTGCTGGATGCGCTGTTCCAGCGGTAATCCCCGGGTGATGGCAATGGCATAGCAGGAAGCCACCAGGAAGGCCACCGGAATGGGGACTTTATAAAAGTCGTTGACCAGCAGGGAGGTAACCAGGTAAAGACAAAGAAATACGAGCAATGGCGTCAGGGCCCACCCGTTGCCGGGCCGGACTTTTTCAATTCTATCTTCTTGCATAATAATCAGTAAAACTAAAAATGGATGAGCTTATTTGCTGTGATAATAGTCGATGGTTTCTGCCGTCAGCAAGTCGATAGGCATATAATTGATGCAACTCACGTCTTTCTTGAAGATGAGGTGGTCGCCAAGAGCCTTGATGCCGTTGCTTCCCTGCAGTTCCGGATGCTGGGCGATGAGGAAGGTCACGTTGCCCTCCTTCAGGCTCTTCACGTTGCGCTCGAGCAAGTCGTACCCGATCAGGTTGAATCCCTTCCTTCCCCGGCTGTGGAGGTATTCTCCGATGATGTACACCTTGGAATTGAACGTGATGCCGTTCTTCACCTGCGGATGGTTGCGGAAAAACGTGTCGAGCATCAGGTTGTCTTCGTCGTTGCACTCGGCGTGGAGGTTGAGCTCCAGGATGGTGCACGACGGATGATGCTCCTTCATATACTGTCTGAAGCCTTTTTCACGGTTCTCCTGCTGGTTGGACCCCACGATGCCCTCGTGGATCTTGCGGAAAATCACGATCTCCTTCTCCTCACAGGCGAGCAGCATCATCATGCGGGCAGCAAAATAGCCGCTTTGGCGCGAGTTCTGGCCATAGAAGGCGAGGGGAGGAACCTCCTTGATGTTGGAATCAATATAAATAAAAGGTATCTTCCTGGCTTCCAGCTGGTCGGTCAACTCTTGGGTGTATTGCGAAGCCGTGGGCACCATCAGCACTCCGTCCGGGTTGTGGGCCAGGACGGTCTGGCTTGCATCCACAAAAGAACGGTAATCGTATGGGTCATAATAATGAATCTGGACCGACGCGTTGAAGTCGGAGTAGGCCGAGATGGCCTGGTGGATTCCGCGTTCCACGGCAGTCCAGTATTCCCCCTCCAAGTGCTTGGGCAACAGGCAGACAAACGCATACTTCTTGTTGGATGCCAAGGCACTGGCGTACATATTCGGCTGGTAATTGAGCTGTTTCAAAATCTCTTCTACCCGTTTTTTGCTTGCTTCCGATACTCCGCTACGGCCGTGGATCACCCGGTCGACTGTTCCCACCGACACGTCCGCCAGCCGGGCGATGTCCTTGATTCTAATCCTTTCTGGCAATTTGTTCATACGATGACCTTAAAATTATACCTATAGGGTGTTCGCATACCCTAAGAATCTCTCTATTTTGACACAAATATAGTACAATTTTTGTAATTACGAAAAAAGTTGTATCTTTGTGCCCGCACACGATTGGTAAGTGATGTTTATCTTGCAAAAGGTTTAACAATCCTATTATCAGTTCGTTAGCCTTTTTTGACCTTGGGCAATTGTAGCATTGAGAATTTGAAAGTTCACAATATTAATAACTTAGCACTTTAAAAAATAAAATTATGGGAAAGAAAGTCGTTACATTAGGCGAAATCATGCTGAGATTATCTACTCCGGGTAATACTCGTTTTGTACAATCTGATTCATTCGATGTGGTATATGGCGGTGGGGAAGCCAATGTGGCTGTAAGCTGCGCCAACTACGGACATGACGCTTATTTTGTAACTAAATTACCGAAACATGAAATTGGACAATCTGCAGTCAATGCGTTGCGTAAATATGGTGTGAAAACTGATTTTATTGCTCGTGGCGGCGACCGTGTAGGTATCTATTACCTGGAAACCGGTGCTTCCATGCGTCCGAGTAAGGTGATTTATGACCGTGCTCACTCGGCTATTGCTGAAGCAGAACCCACTGACTTCGATTTCGATGCCATCATGGAAGGAGCCGACTGGTTCCACTGGTCGGGTATCACTCCGGCTATCTCTGACAAAGCTGCTGAACTGACCCGTTTGGCTTGTCAAGCTGCCAAGCGTCACGGCGTTACTGTTTCTGTCGACTTGAACTTCCGTAAGAAATTGTGGACCAAAGAGAAAGCTCAGTCTATTATGAAACCGTTGATGCAGTATGTAGACGTATGTATCGGCAACGAGGAAGATGCCGAACTGTGTCTGGGATTCAAACCCGATGCTGACGTAGAAGCCGGTCACACGGATGCTGAAGGCTACAAGGGTATTTTTGAACAGATGAGAAAGGAATTCGGATTCAAGTATGTGGTATCTACCTTGCGTGAATCATTCTCGGCTACACACAACGGCTGGAAAGCCATGATCTACAACGGTGAAGAGTTCTATACATCCAAGCGGTATGACATCAATCCGATCATCGACCGTGTAGGAGGAGGCGACTCTTTCTCTGGCGGTATCATCCACGGTTTGATGACGAAGCCCAACCAAGGCGAAGCGCTTGAGTTTGCTGTAGCTGCTTCGGCATTGAAGCACACCATCAACGGTGACTTCAACCTGGTTTCTATTGAAGAAGTGGAAGCTTTGGCTGGCGGTGATGCTAGCGGCCGTGTGCAGAGATAAGGCACCGCGGAGAAATACAATTGATGGTAATAAAGAATGACGGAATCTGACGGCTCACGGAAGGCGGGCCGCCGGTTCTCTTACTAAAAAACAGAAAAGAAAAATGGCAAAATTTGATAAAATCGCTGTATTAAATAAAATCGGTTCTACAGGTATGGTACCTGTATTCTATCACAAGGATGTAGAAGTAGCCAAGAAAGTATTGAAAGCTTGTTATGACGGGGGAGTTCGTGCATTTGAATTCACCAACCGCGGTGACTTTGCTCAGGAAGTATTTGCCGAACTGGTGAAGTATGCTGCTAAGGAATGTCCGGAAATGGCGGTCGGTGTTGGTTCCATCGTTGACCCTGCTACGGCTGCGCTTTACCTGCAGCTGGGTGCCAACTTTGTGGTAGGTCCGTTGTTCAACCCCGAAATTGCGAAAGTATGCAACCGTCGTTGCGTAGCTTATACACCGGGTTGCGGTTCCGTATCGGAAGTAGGGTTTGCTCAGGAAGTAGGTTGCGATTTGTGCAAGGTATTCCCGGGCGATGTATATGGTCCTAACTTCGTGAAAGGTCTGGTAGCTCCGATGCCCTGGTCGAAACTGATGGTGACAGGCGGGGTAGAGCCCACGAAGGAAAACCTGACAGCCTGGATCAAGGCGGGTGTTTTCTGCGTAGGTATGGGTTCTAAGCTGTTCCCGAAAGACAAGGTAGCAGCAGAAGACTGGGCTTACGTAACTGCCAAATGTGCTGAAGCACTTGGTTATATTGCCGAAGCACGCAAGTAAGCAAAACAGGATTTTGACACATAAAAGGGGCTGAGTCATCAGCCTCTTTTCTATATGCCTCCATGGGAGAACTCCTTAGAGGTATATTTTTACATTTTGTTTAAAGGTGTTTAAAGGGGATAGGCCTCCGGTATGAGTGATTCATTCCGGAGGCTTTCTGTATGCTTTCTATTCAGATGATGCTTCCACCCGAGTCTGAATGAGGTGCGTATTTTGTTCAAAAATGGGGTTCGGGGTAAAATCCTTTGATTTAGGTATTGCCTGTGACCGAAGAAGTTCGTATCTTTGCCGTCAAATAGGATGAAAAAGGTGAAACGATGGATATTGCATAGGATGCGTTATTTCTTGCCGATACTCTTTGTGTCGTATCTGGCAAGCCTGACTCTCTTTTCCCACGTACACGTGGTTAACGGGGTCACTATCGTTCACTCTCACCCCTATAAAAAAGGAACACCGCATCAGCACTCCCTTTTTGAACTGATCCACATCCAGCTGTTGTCTCAACTGACTACCGACGGTGCAGATGTGGCTTTAGCTCTTGCGCTCTTCGTTCCGTCTCTGTTGTGTCTGCTGTCCGGAAATAGGCCGCAGGCGCATAGGCTCACTCCGTATCATGGAGTGGCTACCCTTCGTGCTCCTCCTGTGGTTCGTTGATTCTCCGCTTTTACATGGTGAAATGACACTTCTTGTTCTGTGACTATCTGCGCACAGAAAAGGCGTGTTGTGTATCGGTGTGTGCAGGCCCGTAGGCGATGTGCACCCTGGAAAATACGAATAATAACGAAAAACAAACGAAAACGAATGAAAAAATATATCTTTTCGCTTGTCTGCCTGTGCTGTGCGCTGATGCCGGTATGGGGAGGCCAGCCTGTGGAAAATCATCCGTATTATGAAGAACTTCGCAAGTCGGATGCTAACATTGTGGGTCACATTCTAGACAAAAATACAAAAGAACACCTGCCTTATATTACGGTGGCACTGAAGGGTACCACCATCGGTACGGTGACCGATGCCACCGGTCACTACTTCCTCAAGAATCTGCCTGAGGGTGAATTTGTGCTGGAGGTAAGTTCCATCGGTTACAAGACTGTATCGCGCAAGGTGGTACTGAAAAAGGGAAAGACGCTCGAAGAAGATTTTGAAATTGAAGAAGATGCCGTGGCACTGGATGGAGTAGTGGTATCGGCCAACCGCAGTGAGACCACGCGCCGCATGGCACCTACACTGGTCAATGTGGTTGATTTGAAACTCTTTGAACAGACCAACTCTACCACACTGGCACAGGGACTGTCGTTCCAGCCGGGTGTGCGTGTGGAGTCTAACTGCCAGAACTGCGGTTTCCAGCAAGTGCGTATCAACGGACTCGACGGCCCGTACACGCAAATTCTGCTCGATTCCCGTCCCATCTTCAGTGCCCTTTCAGGGGTGTATGGCATCGAACAGATTCCTGCCAGCATGATAGAACGGGTGGAAGTGATGCGCGGCGGTGGTTCGGCCCTGTTTGGCTCTTCTGCCATTGCCGGAACTATCAACATCATTACCAAAGAACCCATCCGCAACACGGGGATGCTGTCGCACACGCTTACCGGTATCGGTGACCACGCGTTCGACAACAGCACCTCGCTCAATGCTTCTCTGGTGACCGACGATCACCGCGCCGGTCTTTACATCTTCGGCCAGAACCGTCACCGTGCGGCCTATGACCACGATGACGACGGCTATTCTGAAATACCGAAGTTGCACGGACAGACGGTGGGCTTCCGTTCCTATCTCAAGACGTCCCTTTACTCGAAACTGACTTTTGAATACCACCACATGGAAGAATTCCGCAGAGGAGGAGACCTGTTGAACCGTCCGCCTCATGAAGCCAACATTGCCGAGCAGGTGGAACACTCCATCAACGGAGGGGGGATCAAGTTCGACTATTTCTCGCCCGACGAGAAACACCGCTTCAATGTGTTTGCTTCTGCCCAGCACATCGACCGCAACAGCTACTACGGAGGCGGCCAGGATCCCAATGCTTACGGTAAGACCGACGACCTGAACTGGATGGCTGGTTCACAGTATATCTACAGTTTCGATAAGTGCCTCTTTATGCCGTCCGACCTTACGGTGGGTATCGAGTTCAATCAGGACAAGCTGAAAGACAACATGTGGGGCTACAACCGCCTGGTGAATCAAACCGTGAAAATCGGTAGTGCTTTCTTGCAGAATGAATGGAAGAATGAGAAATGGGGCATCCTCATTGGCGGCCGTTTCGATAAGCATAACTTGATTGACCCTATCATCTTCAGTCCGCGTGCCAACTTGCGTTTCAATCCCACCAAAGATATTAACTTCCGTTTGAGCTACTCATCCGGTTTCCGTGCTCCTCAGGCTTTTGATGAAGACTTGCACATTGAGAATGTGGGAGGAAGCGTGGCCATGATTAAGCTGGCCGACAACTTGAAGGAAGAACGCTCGCAGAGTCTGAGTGCTTCGGCCGACGTTTATCACCGTTTCGGCAAATTTCAGGTGAACTTTCTTGTAGAAGGATTCTTTACAAAACTCAACGATGTGTTTGCGCTCACCGATGCAGAAGAAGAAAACGGCATTTTGACCCGTGTGCGTTACAACGCTCCCGGTGCCCGTGTGATGGGGCTGACCCTGGAAGGAAAGGTGGCCTATCGCAACCTGTTCCAGTTTCAAGCCGGCCTGACCTTGCAGCAGAGCCATTACGATGAGGCCCACGAGTGGAATCCTGAGGCTCCGAAAGTGAAGAAGATGATGCGTACCCCCAACACGTACGGTTACTTTACAGCCACATACACCCCGATAAAGCCATTGTCTGTCACGCTGTCGGGCACTTATACCGGTTCGATGCTCGTGCCCCACGAAATCGGGGTGATTGAAAAGCCCGTGGCCGTGATGACCAAGAAGTTTGCCGATATCGGTCTGAAAGCAGCTTACGACTTCAAGTTGTATAAGTCCATCAACCTGCAAGTCAATGCCGGAGTGCAAAACATCTTCGATTCTTATCAGAACGATTTCGATAAAGGACCCGACCGTGATTCCGGTTATATCTACGGTCCGTCTCTGCCGAGAAGCTTCTTTGCCGGTGTAAAAATCAGCTATTAACACAAAATAACTAGACTATTCATGCATGTATTGAGAAGGTGTTTCTTCGTTTAGGAGAGCATCTTCTTTTTTTGTGCACTCGGCCCGCGTCTTGACTTCTTCAGAAGGCAGAGAGCCAGACAAAACAAAACCCTGACCGCGCTCTGCAAAAGCAAGAGCAGGCAGTCAGGGCTTATTAAATCGATTCACTTCCCGTCAGTCTTATCGGAACTTTCCGATGCTAGACCCGGTCCCTGTCTTCTTAATAGGCAAAGAGCGGATACTTCTTCATTGTTTCGTTGACACGGGCACGTACCTGAGCAATCACCTCTTCGTTCTCTACGTTCGACAACACCGTTTCAATCATTTCTGCAATTTCCAGCATCAAGTCTTCTTTCGCGCCGCGAGTCGTGATGGCAGGCGTACCCAGACGGATACCTGAAGTCTGGAAAGCCGAGCGGCTGTCGAACGGCACCATGTTCTTGTTCACCGTGATGTCGGCCGATACCAGTGCTTTCTCAGCTACCTTACCTGTCAGGTCGGGATACTTCGTACGCAGGTCTACCAGCATGGAGTGGTTGTCTGTACCGCCTGATACGATTGTAAATCCGCGGTCCATCAAAGCCTGAGCCAATACCGCTGCATTCTTCTTCACTTGAGCAGCATACTCCTTGAATTCAGGTTGCAGGATTTCGCCGAAAGCCACAGCCTTGGCAGCAATCACATGCTCCAGCGGACCGCCCTGGATTCCCGGGAATACAGCTGAGTCGAGCAGTTGAGACATCATCTTGATTTCTCCCTTCGCATTCGTCTTGCCCCACGGGTTGGGGAAATCCTTGCCCATCATGATGACACCGCCGCGAGGACCGCGTAGCGTCTTGTGAGTCGTTGAAGTCACGATGTGAGCATATTTCACCGGATTGTCCAGCAAACCGGCAGCGATCAGTCCTGCAGGGTGAGCCATGTCCACCAGCAGGATAGCACCCACCTTGTCGGCAATTTCGCGCATCCGTTTGTAGTCCCATTCGCGAGAATAGGCAGAACCGCCACCGATAATCATTTTCGGCTTTTCGCGCAATGCGATTTCCTCCATCTGGTCATAGTCCACGCGTCCGGTTTCTTTATTCAGATTATATTCACATGGAGTATAGATAATGCCCGAAGTGTTTACCCGCGAACCATGAGAAAGGTGTCCGCCGTGAGCCAGGTTCAGCCCCATGAACTTGTCGCCCGGGTTCAGCACGGCCAGGAATACCGCTGCGTTGGCTTGTGCGCCGGAATGCGGTTGCACATTGGCCCATTCTGCTCCGAAAATCTGTTTCAGACGGTCGATTGCAATCCGTTCGCTTTGGTCTACCACTTCACATCCGCCGTAGTACCGTTTGCCCGGATAGCCTTCTGCATATTTATTCGTCAGGCAAGAACCCATTGCCTGCATCACCTGGTTACTTACAAAGTTTTCTGATGCAATCAGCTCGATACCTTTCAGCTGACGTTGATGTTCTTTCTCGATAATGTCGAAAATTAGTTCGTCTCTTTTCATCTTTTATAGTCAGATTAAATTTTAATAAAAGGGTGTCACAAAGTTAGAAATTAAAAGATAAAAAGAAGAGGGTAGGGGTGTTTTTTTTATATGATATAAAACACGTCCGGTTCGGTTTGTTGTGTCAGCCATTCAGTTTGCTGATTACCAGTAGCTGATTTAGCTGGCTGATTACAGGATTACGCCCAGTGAGAAACTCAGGGCACTCTCGCGTCGGCGTAACACGATGGGACTCACCCCCGTACTTCCGTCGGAGTTGATGTTGTCATACATAATCGACTTGGAGAGGTTGCCCAGGTCGTGTTCGTAGCGGAAGTCGAAGAAGATGCGCGAGATGTTTACGCTCACCCCTAGAATCATGCTCACGTTTACCGGATGCAACTTTTCCTTCATCCCTTTCTGGTCGAAATTATGAAACGAAATATCACTCTTTTTGCCCCATAGATACTTCACTTTCGGTCCGCCGAAGAGTGACATGCCGTACGGCCCCTTTCTTACCAAATTGTAGCCATAAAGCAACGGAAGACCCACACTGTGGAGGGTCGATTTCACCGTAGCGTAGTCGGGTTCAATGTCGGGATGCTGCGAGCCCAGCTTGTCGAACACGATCTCCCCCTTGCTCACGTTGTAGGAAATTTCCGGCTGGATGAAATGCTTTTTCATGTAAATGCGCATAAAGACAGAGCAGAAGTAGCCTATTTCATAGTTGTTCTGCACTTCATCGATGGTTACATCCTTGATTTTCAGCTCCGACACCATAAACTTGGACGAACTGAATCCCGCCTTTAAGCCGAAATTCACCCTCTTCGCATTTGGCAAATCCAGTTTTTCCATCGTCATGTTCCCTTTCAGGTCCTGTGATGCCTCCTGTCCCTGCACCATGCAAGCCACAGCCAGCAATCCCAGCACCATAAGCCCCCTTTTATGTATGTGCCACCTATTTTCCCAGTTCTTCCAGTTCTTCCAGTTCTTCCTGCTTTTCATGCCACCTTCGTTTGTCCTCTATCCGTCCTTGTCAGTTCCTTGGGTTATTCCCCTTTCTTTTTCTTTTCCACACTCCAGCCAAACTTGCCTATTTTCTCTCCCAGATCGTAATACCCGCCATGCACATACACCAGCGGATGCGCTTCCGACAGCTCAAACTTCCCTGTTTCGGGATTCAGAAAGCGTTCGTCGGCCCGTACGTTGACCACTTCGGCAATGAACAGGTCGTGCGACCCCAGCTTCATGATTTCCTTCACCCTACATTCGATGCAGAGCGGCGATTCTTCCACCAGCGGTGCGCTAACCACCGTGCAGGGTCCCGGTGTGAGCTTCATTTCCTCAAACTTGTGGAAATCCCGTCCCGAGCGTACTCCGCACCAGTCCGTAGCATAGGCCATCTCCTTCGTTGTGAGGTTGATTACAAACTCCATGTTTCGTCGGATGATGTCATACGAATGTCGCTCCGGGCGCACGGAAATGTAGCACATGGGCGGGTTCGTGCAAATAGTTCCCGTCCACGCCACCGTAATCAGGTTATATTCAGTCTCGTTTTTTCCGCAGCTCACCAGTACAGCCGGCAGCGGATAAATCATTGTTCCGGGTTTCCAGTCTTGTTTCATTCCTATAGAAAGCGTTAAAATTCTTAGAAAGTAATAAATTTCTTAGAAAGCAATAAAATCTTCAGAGCGCACACAAAATCTCTTCAGAGAGCCGTCTGCCACGCAGTTGCGTTGACTTCGTTCATGGAGAATCAGGCTGATGTAATCAATAGAAAGATACTCTGAAGGGGCTTCGGAATGATTTCCGTCCGTGCCAACTTCAGAGAACCCGATTGTTAGTTTACAGAATCTCAATTTCTTCGCGGTTCTGTTCCTTTTCGCAATAATGACATTTCAGGATACCTTTATCCTTGTTGATTGTGTGAAACAGCGTAGCCATCGGCTCATTGTTGGTGATACATTTCGGGTTGGCACATTTCACTATGCCCTTCAGTTCATCCGGCAGAATCACCTCTCTTTTCTCCACCACCTCATAGTCGCGGATGATGTTCAGTCTCACGTTGGGAGCCACCACTGCAATGCGGTTGATTTCCTCGTCGCAGAAGAATTTGTCTGCTATTTTGATGATGCCCTTTTTGCCCAGTTTTTTGCTTTCCAGGTTGAAGCCGATTGTAATGTTGCTCTTCATCTTCTCAATGCCCAGCAGCTGCACCACCGTAAAGAGTTTTTCAGAAGGGATATGATCGATCACCGTACCATTTTGCAGGGCAGCCACCTGCAGTTCCTGTCTTTTATTTGTTTCGCTCATAATAAAATATCGTTTTTAACATCCTCTAATGTGATACCTAACACGTCGCACAGAATTGCTTCGCGAGCATAAAGTCCGTTTTGCGCCTGTTGGAAATAATACGCTTTCGGATTGTTGTCCACGTCATACGCAATCTCGTTCACGCGTGGCAGCGGGTGCAAGATGCGCAGGTTGGGGCGTGTATGCTTCAGCATCTCATTGCGCAGGATATACACATTTTTCACGCGTTCATACTCCATCAGGTCCGTGAAGCGTTCGCGTTGAACCCGTGTCATATACAAGATGTCAGCGTCTGCAATCACCTCTTCGTTGAATTCGGTATGTTCCACATATTGAATGTTGTGCTGTTTGCAGTACAATTTATATTCCTCCGGCATTTTCAGTTCGTTGGGTGCAATGAAATGGAAAGTCGGGTTAAAATGTCGCATGGCCATCAGCAGCGAGTGCACCGTGCGTCCATACTTCAAGTCGCCCACGAGGAAGATGTTCAGATTCTCTAGTGTGCCCTGCGTCTTCTGTATTGAATAGAGGTCGAGCATGGTTTGCGAGGGGTGCTGGTTAGCGCCGTCGCCGGCATTCACGATAGGCACCGGAGCTACTTCACTGGCATAGCGTGCTGCTCCCTCCAGATAATGGCGCATCACGATGATGTCTGCATAGTTGCTTACCATTATAATGGTATCCTTCAGTGTCTCTCCTTTGGCAGAACTGGTAGCTTTCGGGTCGGTAAAGCCAATCACGCGAGCCCCCAGACGGTTGGCTGCGGTTTCAAAACTTAGGCGCGTACGGGTAGACGGTTCGAAGAACAAGGTTGCCACCACTTTCCCCTGCAACAGACGTCGGTTAGGAGTCATCTCAAACTGTTTCGCCATTTCGAGCATGTAGAGGATTTTTTCTTTCGAATAATCGGCAATGGTTACTAAACTTCTGTTTTCCATTTTGTTATATTTTATGTGGATAGAACTAAATTTACCGGAGTGTAAAGGTACAAAGTTTTTGCGAAAACTTTTCTACTTTTCGGCAGAAAGTGATTAACTTTTTGTGTGCTATGGAAACTTCCTTCAGCAGGCGGCTGTAGACTCTGAAATCAGGCTGTCGGGGCCTCCGATTTGGCTCTCCCGTAAATTTTTACTATTTTTGTGAATTCAAAACCCCTCTGTTATGAATCTTAAAATAGAACCTAAGGAAATTTGCGATGCTTACGGTACCCCGATTGTTCAGCAGACCTCATTCTGGTCGCGTGTGAAAGAACGGTTGGGGATGAATTCTTGCGCGTTCGACTTTTCGGTGCGCAACAGTGACATTTACTCCGATGTGGGCGGTTTTTCATACACCCATGCCGATTTTATCATGTACTATCAGTATCTTAACCGCGAAGACTACGTGGCTTATATACCCTACGGACCTGAGATTGAACCCTCCGAATCCCATCAGGGAGCCTTTCTCGAAGAACTCTCCGAAATGTTGAAAGAGTATCTTCCCAAGCACTGCATAGCCCTTCGCTACGACCTCAACTGGGAGTCTCACTGGGTGCGCAAGGAGGATTTTGATGCCGAGGGCAACTGGATTGGGCTGCCGCGCAAGGAGTTTCAGGAAATCAAGCTCAATTATGGTACTTGCACCCATAATTTGCGCAAGTCCAACACGAACATCCTTCCGGCCAACACCATCATCCTTGATTTGACACAGGACGAAGATGCCATCCTTGCCCGCATGCGTCCCAAGACACGCTACAACATCCGCTTGGCTTTGCGCAAAGGAGTGGAGGTGAAGACGGTGGGAGTGGAAGGTCTGCAAGCCTGGTACGAACTCTATCAGGAGACCGGACTGCGCAACGGATTGCATCTCAACGATATCCAGTATTTCTACAACATGTTTGTGCCGAAGATGGAAGGGGAGGACAGTGAGGTGAAGGTGAAACTTATGTTTGCCTATTACGACCAGATACCCCTGGCGGCTCTGTTTCTCGTCTTGTCTGAACATCGGGCTACTTATTTATATGGTGCTTCCTCCTCGGCCTTACGCAACCTGATGCCCACTTATGCCCTGCAGTGGAAAGCCATACAGACCGCCAAGGCCTGTCACTGCACCGAGTACGACATGTTTGGTATTGCGCCCAATGCCAACCCCTCGCACCCTATGTACGGACTTTATAAGTTCAAGCGCGGGTTTGGCGGAGAAATCTATCATCAGTTGGGTTGCTGGGATTACCCTATCGAAGAGGATAAGTACAACTATTTTACTGCCTGTGAGATGAGCATGCAGGGCTATTATGCCTAACGCGCTTTCTTTGGCTGTTTCTTTATTCTTTTCAGTAGTCTGCGTTGCGACTGCCTTCATTTTTTTTCAGTGAAATAGCCAATGCCTATTTGCTTCTGTTAAAAAGAATGATTACCTTTGCAGCACTAATGAGTGCGGCTTCTCCTCTACTGGATGTCTGTCGCCTTCCTGCTTCATCTGATACCATAAAATTCACCTTTATTTTTTAGGATACATTTATTCGGATACGTATTTCGGATACAATTATTTCGGATACAATTATTTCGGATACATATTTTATAATTACATTTAATATTTTCAATATGGAGATTAGTTTAATTGGCACAAATGCCGGTTCCGTATGGAACGCATTGCACACACATGGTGAGTTGGATCTTACTAAACTGAAAAAGGAAACCAAACTTGCAGATTTTGAACTGGCTACGGCCATCGGATGGTTGGCCCGCGAAGGTAAGGTGTTAAGTGAAACAACAAAGAAGGGCAGAAGAACTGTTGAAGTGTTCTCGCTGGCAGAATAAGCCGCGTTACTGCCTTGGCTGTCGGCGGCAGATTCTGTGTGTGTAAGGAATTGTTTTCCTGTTGAGATACAGGTAGTGTCTGCTTCTGACCGCACAGTTGGCCGTCAGCATGAAAATGTGAACCCCGGAACCCGAAAGGTTTTGGGGCTTTTTATTTTTTGCTATCTGTGTGATAGATTGTTCTCAGTCTTTTTTATGCGAGTTTAGGATGTAGAATTTAAAGGGTAGAATTTAGGATGTAGAATTTAAAGTGTAAGGTGCAAAGTGTAAGGTGCAAAGTGTAAGGTGTAAAGTGGTATTGCAAAAAAAAGAATGAGCCAGTTTTCACAGACCCATTCTTTCCGGTTTGATTTCTATTTTGTTTTTATTTTATTTTTTAGTTTTGCTTTTAGTTTGCTTTAGTTTTGCTTTTATTGTGTTCCTTTCTGCTTTTTGTTTCTTTTCATTCCGAATCCTTCATTCTGAATCCTTCATTTTGAATATATTTCATTCTGAATATTCTCCTTTTAGAATTTTTTCGGATTTATTTTTTGGTGATTTCACCTATCAGGCAAGCGTTCATCTTTTCGCGTATTTCCTGATTGGATAATCCGTGGCCCAGCAGGAACATCAGTTTGGTGATGGCACATTCCGGTGTGCTGTCATATCCGCTGATAACGCCGACTTCCATCAGGTGCACGCCCGTTTCATAGCGTCCCATTTCTACCGCACCTGATGCACACTGTGTGATGTTGACAATGATGATACCCCGATCGGTAGCTTCCTTCAGCAGACGGATAAACCATTCCTTTTGTGGTGCATTTCCTGAACCGAATGTTTTCATCACCACAGCTTTTAGTCCGGGAACATGGAGAATAGCCGTTACGATGCTTTCCTGAATGCCTGGGAAGAGGGTTAGGATTACCACATTGGTGTCGAACAAGTAGTGGGCTTTCAGCGGTTTGGAGAAGTCGGGTTTGCGAATCAACCCCGGTTCATATTTGATGTGAATGCCCACCTTCGCCAGTGGCGGATAGTTGAATGAGCGGAAGGCATTGAAATTCTCGGCATTAATTTTGGTCGTTCTGTTGCCGCGCATGAGTTCATTCTCAAAGAAAATGCAGACTTCGGGCACCATGGGCGTTCCGTCTGGGTGTTTGGCTGCAGCAATTTCGATGGCGGTAATCAAGTTTTCCTTTCCGTCTGTGCGCAGTGTTCCGATGGGCAGTTGTGATCCGGTAAGAATGACAGGCTTGTGGAGGTTTTCGAGCATAAAACTGAGTGCAGAGGCTGTATAAGCCATGGTGTCTGTTCCGTGAAGAATGACAAAGCCGTCGAACTTGTCGTAATTCTCATCAATGATTTTCACCATTTTGGTCCAGTTAATGGGCTCCATATCGGAGGAATCAAGTGGCGGGTTAAAGGGATAGGAAGAAATGTGATAGTTGAATCTTTTCAACTCGGGTACGTGCTTAAGCAGGTGATCAAAATCGAAATTTTCGAGCGCACCCGTTTCGGGGTTTTCTATCATTCCGATAGTACCGCCCGTATAAATTAACAAAACCGAGGGTGTATCTTCTCTCATATTTATAGAATCTTTGTTAAAATGATGACAAAGATATAGATTTATTAGATAAAAACAGGTAGGAATTGCGAAATTAGTTGTGATTTGTATAAAAAAAAGCATGTCCGCGGAGAAACGGACATGCTTCTATGTTTGAATGTTGTGAAAGTTTTCGTTATTTCACTACTTCATCAATTTTCTTCAGCAGTTCTTCGCCATACAGACCGCGGGCGATGATGGTACCTTCACCATCGATGAGTACAGTGTGAGGAATACTGGTAACGGCATACAATTTCGCACCTTCGCAGTTCCAGAACTTCAAGTCGGACATTTGCGGCCAAGTGATGTTTAGTTTTTTGATGGCATCTTTCCAAGAGTCTGCGCTTTGGTCGAGAGATACACCTACGATTTCAAAGTTTTTGCGTTTGTATTTTTTGTAAGCATCTACCAAGTTCGGCATTTCACGGCGGCAAGGACCACACCAGCTAGCCCAGAAGTCAACCAATACCACTTTACCTTTGCCTACGTAGTCGGACAATTTCACGTCTTTTCCGTCGGGAGTCTGCATAGCAAAGTCTGTGAACTTAGTGCCTACGGCTGTTTTCTTTTGCGTGTCAATCATCTCCTTAATCTTTACAATCATCTCATCGTTCTGGTAGTTAGCAGGCAATTTGCTGAGCAGCGCTTCGTTTTCTTCGATGGAGTTGTTGTAGAATGTCTGTTTGAACAAGAACACACCTACCGGGAGTGTGATGTTCTTTTCGATGGATGCTTTGATGGCATTTTGGTATTCATCCTGCAGCTTCATAGCTTCTTCTTGTTTGGCATTCTTCTGTTCGTCAGACAGCGTGCTGTCGCCCATAGATACGTAGATGGCATTTACCTTCTTGCCGATGGCGCTGAGTTGTGATTTCATTTCTTGGTAAGCATCGTTGCTGGCTGTACCTTTGGCAGTGCTTTCTTCTTTGTTGAGCGATACGTTGATGGTACCGTTTTCAAGGAAGAAATCTATCATCAGCGGTGCACCGTTTACCTGACAAGTGATGTAGCGGTTGACGGCTGAATCTTGAACGCCTTTGAATGTGAAAGATCCGTTGGTAATGACAGCAGTATCGAGTCTGGCTAGAGATCTGCCGGCAGGTTCCTGAAGATAAACAGTGTCACCGTCGGCAGCGCCTTCTACTGTTCCTGTAACAACGTAGCCAGCTTTGTTTCCAGAGCATGCAGCCATGCCCAAAGCGGCAGTTGCAATAGCTAAATAAGTTAACTTTTTCATGTTTTATAAAATTTAGTAGTTAATTATTAGTAGTTAATTATGGGTTGCAAATATAGGTTATTTTTTCAAAGTCAATCCTTTGTTCGCCTTTTATTCTTTGTCCTTTATTCTTTTTTTTAGTTTCTTTGTCGAAATAGGCTCATTTCCGCTTCATGCCGCGTAGAATGTTTTTGTCGGCAGCACTGACTCTGAGCGATTCAATGCTTTTTTGCAGTGTTTTGTTGTAGGTCCACTGGTCCAGACGGCTGTGCTGCAGATAAACCAACGTCTGTTTTGGAAAGTGAATATAGCACACGGATAGTACCCACGCTAGCGCCATGCGGGCATAATACCCTTCCTCACAGAACGTGTCGGCATAGGCAAATAGAGTCGGGAGATGCTTTTCGTCAACAAAATGGAGCAGCATGACGATGCCGAACCGCTGTTCAAACTCCTTTTTTGACGTCAGGTATGGTTGCAGGAATGTCCACATAGCTTCCGGTGCTTTCCGTGCCGTTTTTTTCAGTTCGCCGCAGAATATGTCGCACACCGCCCAGTTATTGATGTGCGGCACAAACTGTTGTATGTAGTTCTTCTTCTCTTCCCAGTTCATTTTCAGCTGACCTATCACCAAGCCTTGCAGCAGGGTTTCTTCGTAATAGAGGGTATCGGTTGCTTCTACGAAGTTGCGCCAGCGGCTGTCTCTTGCCAGTTCTTTCGCCAGTTGGCGGAGCCAGGGAGTGCGTACGCCCAGAATATGAGGAGTATTCGGTATGAGGCCCGAAAGGAACTCCCGGTAACGGGCATCGGTCCAAGTATGGAGTTTGTTGCGTATTTCGTCTCTGATTTCCATCGTTGTTTTGTTTTGAAGATTTTTATAGTTGTTTGG
>AMCI01009527.1_pt1 | contig 20659 bp, 17 predicted proteins | sample 419838 | NCBI WGS metagenome assembly AMCI01 (sample SAMN01090643, study PRJNA158313) | gut metagenome
GTTATTTAACCTTTCTGTAAAAACTGAATCTATCTATCTATCCTTTCATTTTTTTGATATATTCTGTAGGTAGAAAACCAAAATATTTTTTGAAACTGGTCGCGAAATAAGAGGGGGTGTTGAAGCCTACCATACTGCTCACTTCTGCTACAGTATATCTTCCGTCTTTCAGTAACTTTGTAGCCTCATTGAAGCGGATTTTTCGGATGAATTCGATGGTTGATTCTCCGGTTATGGCTTTCATCTTCAAGTGAAGGTTTGAACGGCTCATATTCATTTCCTTGGCAAATTCATCTGTTGAGAAAGATATATTGTCTATTATTTTTTTCAACAATGGCTACAGCTCGTTTCAACAGTTCCTCATCCATGGCATTAAACGTAATCTTTTCCGGTTCCACTTCCAATGTTTTTGAGTAGTGCTCCCGCATACGCCATCGTGTACGAATCATATTTTGGATTTTAGTGGTTAGAATGGGCAGTGAGAAAGGCTTGGGAATGTAATCGTCTGCACCAGTCTGTAAGCCTTCCATCTGATCTTTTGTTTCACCTTTTGCAGAGAGCATAATCACCGGAATATGGCAGGTACGGATGTTTTGCTTGATTTGTTTGCAAAGTTTGATCCCATCCATTACAGGCATCATTACATCTGTTACAATCACATCCACTTCTTTTTTCTTCAAGACATCCAACGCTTCTGCTCCGTTGCTTACGGTCAGTACTTGGAAGACAACCGAAAGCTGGTCATGCAGGTAGTTGCGGATTTCATCGTTATCTTCCACCAAAAGAAGTGTGCCATGTTTTTTGTGTTGAGTAGGTATGTTTGTGTTTTCTTTCTTTTCAGTGTCAATGAAATACATCTCTTTAGCATTGGTGGAGTACACTTGTTCGTCTTCTTCCTTAGTATCTTTGGAAACTAGTTCTATAGGTTTATAAGCCTGAATATTTTGAGGAATATGTACGGTGAATGTGCTGCCTTTCCCTTCTTCACTTTCCAACTCAATGCGACCGTGATGTAACTCCACCAGACGCTGCACCAAAGAAAGCCCGATGCCGCTGCCTACATGTTCGCTCTCAATTTGATAGAACCTTTCAAAGATTTTCCCCTGTTTGTTGATAGGAATACCAATACCCGTATCGCGCACTTGCAGTAGCAGTTCTTGGTTCATTTCTTTCAGTGTAACTGTGATACTTTGTCCGCTTTCTGTATATTTGAATGCATTCGATAGCAGGTTATTGACAATTAGTTCCAGGTAGTTGGCATCGAACAAGACCTCCTTGTCTTCCAGTTCCGACAGAAAATTATAGGTAATCTGTTTATGACGGGCCAATTTCTCGTAGAAAAGAAAATTCTCTTGAATCAATTGATGAGCATTCCCTTTTCGGGCTTTCAATTCAAATACACCCAATTCGGCTCGCCTATAGTCCATTAATTGATTCACCAGATGAAGCAAGCGATTTGCATTCCGTTGGATATATTCCAGTTGGTTGCGTGCCCAGCGGTCACTAATCTGGTTGATAACTTCTTGAAGAGGAGCTAGAATCAGAGTCAAGGGCGTACGTAGTTCATGTGAAATGTTGATAAAGAATCGCATTTTCATTTGATTGATTTCTTCCTGGTGTTCTTTATCTCTGCGTTCTATTTCCAATTCGGTTGCCATACTTTTTCGCATCCAGAAGAAGCGGAAAATAAATATAATGAGGGCGATGAAGCAACTGAGGAATAGGAGAACTGCCCACCAGGTCTTATACCATATGGGTAATAATCTGATAGTCAGTATGGTTGGCTGTGCATTCCATTTTCCGTCGCTATTGGCTGCTTTTACCATGAATTTGTAAGTGCCATGCGGAAGATTGGAATATGATACGGTACGTTTATTAGTTAGGTAGTACCATTCTTTATCATATCCTTCCAATTTATAGGCAAAAGTGTTGTGGCGTCCGGATATAAAATTGGATACGACAAATTCCAAGGTAATGGATGTCTGCCAGGATTGCAAGGTAATACGTTTGGTCTGACTGATGTTTTGACTTAAAATGCCGGTTTCATCATCCGGGCGGACAAGCTTATTAAAAAGAAGTAGTTTGGTGATGACAACTGCCGGTGTATAGGGATTGTCTTGTAGCAGTTCTGGTCGGAACATTGTAATGCCGTTGATACCGCCAAAATACATCTTACCCGAACTGGTTTTGCAATAGGCTGCGCTATTGAACTGATTGTTCTGCAATCCGTCAGATTTGGTGTAGTTCCTGAATTTGCCGGTTCCCGGGTTAAAGCAGGAAATACCTTTGTTTGTACTTAGCCATAATCGTCCGTAGGTATCAGCTAATATACCATATACTACATTGTTGGGTAATCCATCTTGAGTGGTGAATCTTCGGATACTTTTTTGAGGTTCGTTAAAACAATAGAATCCATCGCGTGTACCGATCCAGAAGATACCGTTTCCTGCCTCATAGATGCAATTGGTCAGTTTTTGTGTAATTGGTAAGTTTGGCAGAATATTTAGCCGCTCAACTTCGGTGCCTTTTTGTCGGAATACAGAGATACCTTCTTCACTTCCCGCCCATAACCGATTTTGAGAATCTCTGTGTAAGAAAGTTATCTGTCGTGATGGCAAAGGTGTGCCATTCGTATCATGATCGATAGAAGTGAAATGTTGTTTGGATATGTCAAAAATTACCAGTCGTTTGAGGGTACCCAGCAACAGTTTGCCTTCTTCATCTGGCAGGATAGCATAGATGTTTTCATCAATCAGATTGCTATTATGTTGGTTGAAGTTGATCATTTTTCCGGTACGTCGGTTTAGTACGTTTAGTCCGCCAGCATGTGAACCGATATAGACTCGATCGTTTTTCTCGTCTACATACACGGCTTTAATATTGTTGGAGCCAAGTCCTTTTTCCCGTTCATTTTCTTCCAAAGCATAGTTTGTGAAATGTTGGGTGATTGGATTGTATAGATTGAGTCCCCCGTCGTTGGTCCCTATCCATAGGTTATGTTGCTGATCTTCAACGATGCAACTGACCACATTGTCACTGATGGAATTCTTATATGGCATGTGGCGTAAGTTGCCGAATCGGTTGCAGATGGGATGGTAATAATTGAGTCCTCCAAAATAGGTGCCTAACCACATGCCTCCTTGTGAGTCCATGAAGATACTGCGTACAGAACGTTGTGAAAGGCTTCCACTTTCCGTAGAATTGCTACTATAGGATGTGAATGTGTCATTGTTTTCATGGTAAATGCTTAAGTCGTTTAAGGTACCTATCCATAAACGGTTCTGGGCATCCAGCGCCAATGAGCGGATGTAGTTGGAACTGATGCTTTGGGGGTTGCTGGTAGAATGTTTGTAGGTTTTGATTTCCTGCGTTTTAGGATTTACCAATATGAGCCCGGCACCTTCAGTGCCTATCCAAATTTGAGTGGAGGATTGTTGCAAGATGGCTTGGATGCGTTTGGTGTGTATGGCGGGTAGAATCTTTTCCTGTTTTTTTTTCCGGATGGAGTAGGTAAACACTTCTCCTTTTGGCGTGCCTATGTATACAATGTCGTTTTTGCGATAAAGTACGGAAACTGTCAGTTGGCGCATTTCAGGACTCAAAATGCTGTCATTGAAAGTCGATTGTGCAATATCGAACCCTGTCAAACCGTCTTGTGTGCTGATTAGTAGTTCATTGGATGATACTTCAATGATTCCGTTTACTTGTATCTGTCTTCCGTTTTTTTTAAGAGGATAGTTGTAAAAGCGGTCTTTATTTTCATCATAGCAGGACAGACCGTCTCTAGTTCCAATCCATACTCTTCCTTTGCTGTCCGTTTTGATGATGCGTGCAATGTTATTGGCAATGGTATTAGGATCATTGTCATCGTGTTGATACACTGTAAATTCATATCCATTGTATTTGTTTACGCCATCATAGGTGGCAAACCACATATTTCCGTTTTTATCTTGGTCAATGGAAAATACGGTGCTTTGTGATAAACCTTCATTCAGAGATATATGAGAAAAGTTGATGAGTTCAGGTGTTTTAGAATATATGTTTGTGTTTCCTGTAACTAGAATAATAAAGCTGATTATGAATTGAATATATATTTTCATTGCAAATGCTCTATATTTAATTGTTAACTGGCTTCAAAGATAATACATTTTTTGACATGTTTAAATAAAATGACCTTCTACCTCTTCACTTAATAGATGATTGGACAAAAATGTTTGGTATTACACAATTTTGAGAGATAAAAATGCAAAAATATAAATGCAAAATACAAACTTCTTCATTAGTTTAAAGTCTTTGTTGTATGTTTGCAAATATGCTTATTCGAAGTAAAATCCTTAAAATATACCATCTGATGAACAAGATTTTAGTTTGTATTTCATTCCTTCCATTGCTAGCTTCCTGTGGCAGCAGTGAGCATTCTCCCATTATTAAAACTACAGAAGAAACTTTGATGCACGAAGTGCGTGCCACGCCTTTCCCGTTGGATGGCGCTGTAGCACAGGTTAATCCGCCTCGTTTTATGTGGCCGGATAAATTCCCGCATCTGGGAGCTGTATTGGATGGTGTAGGAGAAAACGAGCAGAAGCCTGTGGTAACGTATCGCATCCGGATTTCTCAGGATAAGACATTCAAGAAAGAGGTGTTGACGGGAGAACAACCATGGGCTTTCTTTAACCCTTTTCAACCGTTGGCTAAGGGTGTCTGGTATTGGCAACATGCTTATGTCACACCTGAAGGACAGGAGGAATGGTCGCCCGTTTATCAGTTCAGCATTGATCGACATACACCGGTTTTCAATCCACCGTCTTTAGAAAAAATTTTGTCAATTTACTCTACCCGGCATCCCCGTGTGCTGATGAATGTAACCGAATGGGATGATATCATTGAACGTAACAAGCAGAACCCTGAAGCTATAGCTTATATCCGCAAGGCTTCACAATGTCTGTCACATCCGTTGAAACCTCTGTATGCCGAGATTGATACAACTAATGTGGTGAAACTTACTAATCAGGTACAGCGTAAATCGGCTTTGATTCGTGAAAGCCGGAAAATCGTCGATCGTGAGGAAGCTAATGTTGAATCTTTGGTGCGTGCCTATCTCCTGACTAAAGATAAGCGTTTCTATCAGGAAGGTATGAAACGGTTGGCTGAAATTCTTTCCTGGCAGGATAGTAAGTATTTTGCCGGTGACTTTAATTTGTCCACTTTGTTATCGATGAGTACTTCTGCTTATGATGGATTTTATGGGTTGCTTACTCCCGATGAAAAACAATTGTTACTGCATACCATCCGTACGTTGGGAAATCGTTTTTACCAGGAATATGTCAATCATCTGGAGAATCGCATTGCGGACAATCATGTGTGGCAAATGACGTATCGCATCCTGACGATGGCTGCTTTTGCCACGGTTGGAGAAATTCCGGAAGCTTCCATTTGGACTAATTATTGTTACAATGAGTGGATTTCACGTCTTCCTGGATTGAATGATGATGGTGCCTGGCACAATGGAGATTCTTATTTTCATGTCAATATCCGTACGTTGATAGAGGTACCGGTATTCTTTTCCCATATTTCTGGATTTGATTTTTTTGCTGATCCTTGGTATCGCAACAATGTTCTTTATGTAATCTATCAGCAACCCCCGTTTTCAAAATCGGGTGGACATGGAAATTCTCATGAAGGACAGCGCACGCCGTCTGGTGCAAGGGTAGGATATGCCGATGCTTTGGCCCGTGAATGTAATGATCCTTGGGCTGCTGCTTATGTGCACGAGATTCTGCGGGAAGATTCTGCGATTTTTTCTAAAGCTTTTGAGGCTAAACCTTCTGATTTGAGATGGTATCGTTGCACTACGAAGAAAGCCGGATTGCCTTATACGGTAGCCTTGTCTGCCTTGCCGGATTGCAAGGTATTCAAGCAGACGGGAACGGCTCTGATGAATACGGACTTAGGTCATTATGCGCGGAATGCGCGGGTATCGTTCCGTAGTAGTCCGTATGGCTCTACCTCGCATGCCTTGGCTAATCAGAATACATTCAATACTTTTTATGGGGGTAAAGCTATCTTCTATAGTAGTGGCCATCGTACCGGCTTTACAGACGACCATTGTATGTATGCTTATCGTAATACACGTGCTCATAATGGTATTCTGGTTAATGGAATGGGGCAGAAAATCGGTACGGAAGGGTATGGATGGATTCCTCGTTATTATGAAGGAGAGGAAATATCTTATGTGGTCGGTGATGCGTCCAATGCCTATGGTCAGGTTACCTCACCGCTTTGGCTGGAACGTGGACGTTTGTCTGGTACTGAATACACACCGGAAAAAGGCTGGGATGTGAATCGTCTCTCATTCTTCCGTCGTCATTTGGTGCAGTTGGGACGTACAGGTTTGTTTGTGGTTTATGACGAATTGGAAGGAAAAGAGGAGGTGAAGTGGGATTATTTGCTTCATACCTTGGAACAGCCGATGAAGGTGACTCCTGACCAGGGTGGACTACGTGTGATAGGTAAAAATAATTCCAAGGGCATTTCGGTGGCTCATCTGTTTGCTTCCCAACCGATTGATTGGCAACAGACAGATACGTTCTTTGTTGCAGCAGTGGATTGGAAAAAACGTTTGGGCAAGAAACTAAATAATCATTTCCATTTTAGAGCTACTTCTCAACCGGCTAAAAAGCTCTGTTTCCTGAATGTGTTGGATGTGCATGGTGATAATCGTGAAGATATGCAGGTGGTGCGTGAGGGAAATCGCATTTTGGTAGGCGATTGGATCATCACTTGCAACCTAGATGGTGAACAACCATCTTTCTTACGTATAGAAAACTGTAAGCAGGGTACTTTGCTAGACTTCAATTATGCTGTCAATCATGGAGCAACGAAGGTGGTTGACCATGTGAAGGGGCAGCGTATCGAACAGGTGTTGGTGGATTCTATGCCGCAATTAGATATCTGATGTCGGTCCTGTCAGTTATTTGAAATGTAAATGTTTAAAGTATGAGCGATATGATGATGAAATCTTTTTCTTTGAGTCAGTTGGCTTGTTTGTCAGTCTGTTGTACTTCCACGTTGATGGCCGCTGAACGTCCGAACATTATTTATATATTCACCGATCAGCATACAGCTTCAGCGATGAGTTGTGCTGGCAATCCGGATGTATATACTCCCAATTTAGATCGTTTGGCTGCAGCTGGAATTCTTTTTCAGAATGCTTATTGCACGGCTCCGTTGAGCGGACCGTCGCGAGGTGCTATGTTTACCGGACATTATCCGGATGCTGTTGGCTTGTCTGTCAATGGAGCTCCTATGCCTGACAGTCTGCAGACGCAGACACTCGGTACCTTGATGAAAAATGCCGGTTATGAGTGTGTGTATGGCGGTAAATGGCATTTGCCGTTGTTGGATATTCCTGATAAAGAATTTGGATTTGACAGGCTCTATAAGCATAGTGATGATGGTTTGGCTGAGGCTTGTGTGGCATTTTTATCGCAAAAACATGAACAACCATTTTTCCTGGTAGCTTCGTATGATAACCCTCATAATATTTGTGAATATGCTCGTCAGCAAAATCTTCCGTATGGTCCGATTGCGGTTCCTGACATTCGGGAATGTCCGGGGTTACCGGTCAACTTCGCTAAGAACCCTTACGATGCCGGAGTGATCGACAGTGAGAAAAGAGCCAATTACAATGTATATCCCAGTATTGATTATACTGTGGACGATTGGCGTATGTACCGTTATACGTATTATCGTTTGGTGGAAAAAGTCGATCAGGAAATCGGTAAGATTATTGATGCCATTGATCAGAATGACTTATGGAAAAATACAGTCGTTATTTTTTCCAGTGATCATGGCGATGGGATTGGAGCCCATCATTGGAATCAGAAGTCGGCTTTATATGAAGAGGTGATGAATGTGCCTTTGATTGTTACTTTGCCGGAAAAGAAACATGCCGGGACGGTACTTCCTCAGCTTATCAACGGTGGCTTGGACTTCTTTGTTTCAGTGTGCGATTGGGGTAAGGCTAAAAAACCGGCCGGTGTTTGTGGAAAATCTTTCCGTGCTTTGGTGGAAAAAGCCGACCCACAAGTGCTGCATCAGGATTATATTATACTTGAAACCCGATTTGATGGAAGCAAAACTCGTGGATGGGTGGTCCGCAGTCAGCGGTATAAATATGTATTGTATGATAAAGGTCGCTGTCGGGAGCAGTTGTTTGATATGGTGGCTGATCGTGGTGAAATGCGTAATCTTGCTATGGAGAAGAATTTTGATGAAATCCTTCAGCAACATCGTGATAAGCTAGCTGAATGGTTCAGAAAATATAAGATCCGTCCTACCCGTCCACGTATAAATGACGTTCCGGGCGAATCGCTTGTAGTCAAAATGCAGTAAGAATTTAATAAAAGGTTGTTTGAAAGTCAGGGTGGTAGTCGGTGTCTAGACACAGAAGAACCATCCTGGCTTATTTTTAGGTCTCTTTTGTTGGATTCTATTGATTGTCTTTTTTTCGGATTTCTACCCGTCGGATTTTTCCGCTGATGGTTTTAGGTAGCTCATCTACAAATTCAATGACACGCGGATATTTGTAGGGAGCTGTTACTCTTTTCACATGATTTTGCAGCTCTTTAATCAAGGCTTCACCGGCCTGTTCCTTATAGGCTTTGGAAAGAACGATGGTTGCCTTCACTACTTGTCCACGGATTTCATCGGGCACACCGGTTATGGCACATTCCACTACGGCGGGATGCGTCATGAGGGCACTTTCCACTTCAAACGGACCGATGCGGTAACCGCTACTCTTGATCACGTCATCTGTACGGCCAACGAACCACAGATATCCGTCTTCATCTTTCCAGGCTACATCTCCTGTGTAGTAAATGCCGTCGTGCCATGCTTCCTTTGTACGTGCTGCATCTCTATAATACTCTTTGAACAAGCCGATAGGTTTCCCCTTATCCGTGTGAATGACAATCTGACCTTGTTCTCCGGCTTCTACTGAACGACCTTCATGGTCAATTAAATCTACATCATATTGAGGATTGGGCAATCCCATACTGCCTGGTTTGGGTTCCATCCAAGGCATGGTGGCCACAGTTAGAGTGGTTTCTGTCTGTCCGAATCCTTCCATTAGCTTGATGCCCGTCAATTGCTTGAAAGTGTCGAAGACAGCCGGATTTAAAGCTTCGCCGGCAATGGTACAATATTGCAAGGACGAGAGGTCATATTTGGTCAGGTCTTCATGTATCAGAAAACGGAAAATGGTGGGTGGTGCACAAAGCGACGTGACGTGGTAATCTTGAATTTTCTGCAGTATATCTGCTGGAGTGAACTTTTCATGGTCATAGACAAACACATTGGCACCGGCTATCCATTGGCCGTAAAGCTTTCCCCAGACGGCTTTCCCCCAGCCTGTGTCGGCAATGGTTAGATGCAAGCTGTTTGTATGAAGGTTATGCCAGAAGCACCCGGTTGCAATATGTCCGAGTGGATAAGTAAAATCATGAGCCACCATTTTAGGCTCACCGGTAGTACCACTGGTGAAGTACATCAGAGAAATATCATCATTCGTGTTGGGATGTTCCGGCTTTATGAAGGGGGCTGCTTGTTCAATGCCTTGATGGAAATCCTGAAAGCCTTCGGGGTACTCGGGTCCCACGCTGATAAGTTGTTTTACGCTAGGAGAATCGGGCATAGCTGCTTTGATATGGTCGGTAATGACTGTTTCACCGGCACATACAATCATTTTGATATCTGCAGCATTGCATCTGTATACGATGTCTTTCTTGGTCAGTAGATGCGTGGCTGGAATTACTACAGCTCCCAGTTTATGTAGGGCAATGATGCTGAACCAAAACTCTACACGGCGTTTTAGAATCAGCATGACCATGTCTCCGTGACCGATACCTAGGCTTTGGAAATAGGATGCTGTCTTATCGGTATATTGTTTCATTTCGCCAAATGAATATTGGCGGTGTTCACCTTTGTCGTTGGTCCAAAGCAGTGCCGGTTTTTCCGGCTGTTCAGCTGCCCAGACATCTACTACGTTATAACCGAAGTTGAAATTTTCCGGCACTTTTATTTTGAAGTTTTTCTTGAAGTCCTCTTGAGAGCTGAACGTGGTTTGTGCTAAAAATCTTTCTAACATGTTAATCGAATGTATTTATATGAGCTTTACTTTCATTACATGATGATGGCCAGGAAGCAGACTTTTTTCCCGTCAAGTGCTTTCATGCCATGAGGCAGTTTGGAATCAAAATAAAGACTGTCTCCTTGATTTAGAATCAGCTCTTTTCCGTCAATGCTGATCATCATTCTGCCTTCCAGTACTAAATTAAATTCCTGTCCGGCATGGCTGTTGTAGTGCATCGGTTCGTTATCCGGCTTGGGCTCTACGGTTACGATAAATGGATCGGCCGTGCGGTTGATAAAGCCTGCTGCTAATGATTGATATTTATAAGCTTTTGTACGTTCTATGCTTGTCCCTTTTCCGGCGCGTGTAAGGAAATAACTGTTCATTTTAGGCTCTTCGCCAAACATCAAGACGTCTAGTGAAATGTTATAGCGGCGGGCTATTTTCTGAAGCATGCTGACAGAAATATCGTAGTTGCCGCTTTCAGCTTGTTTGTATTCGTCGATAGAAAGTTCGCAATCACGTGCAATGTCTTCTGCAGACAGTTCCAGTACGTCTCGCAGTCCGCGCAGTCGTTCGGCTATTTGTTTGATTTGTTCATCCATATCCTTCTTTTTTATAAATTATACTTATCTTTCCCTCTATCTATCGTCATCTTTTTTTGTTCAGGCATGCTGGCTGGCTTTCATAGCCTTAATGATGGCTGACGAAAAGCCCGCATGGTCTAGTTCGTTGATTCCTTTGATGGTTAATCCACCCGGTGTACATACTTTGTCTATTTCCAGGCTTGGGTGAGTGTCATTATTTAATAGAATTTCGGCAGCCCCTTTGGCTGATTGTGCCGCCAAACGTATGGCATCTTGGGGATAGATACCCATTTCTATGCCCGCTTGCATGGCTGCTTGCAGGTATTTGAACACATAAGCAATGCCGCAGGAAGCCAATGCGGTAGCTGCACTTATCTTTTCTTCGGGAAGCCATAAGGTAGTTCCCATTTCATTGAAAATTTCGGTGATGCCATGTCGCTGTTCTTCTGTCAGGTGATGGCCTGTAAGAATGGTCATGCTTTGTAGCTCACTAATAGCTGTGTTCGGTATAATGCGCAGTATAGTTCTTTCTGGTTGATTGATGAACTTAGCCAAGTCTTCACATGAAATACCTGCTGCTACCGAAGCAAGGATGGCATGTTCGGACAGGGTTATTTCTTTCAAAACAGGTTCTATCAGCCAGGGTTTCACAGCCAGAAGAACAAGATCAGCTTCTTTCACTGCTTGTTGGTTGCTGTGGGTGATGTGTAAAGATGGAAATTCAGCTTTTAGTTTATCCAGCTTTCCTTGTGAAGGATTGGAAACGGTAATGTTGTCAGCAGGTAGGATGGTACCTTTCGCCATACCTCGGGCTATGGCACCTCCCATGTTCCCTGCTCCGATAATTGCGATTTTCATTAGTTTGGATGTTTTTGTGGAGAATGCTGATTATTGCTATAGTCGTTTTTATCAGGCTAGTACTTTGTGGAATCTTTCCAGGAACAGATCGGCTTCAGCTTTGCTGAGGCATAGCGGGGGAAGCAGGCGAATGACATGGGTTCCGCTGACACCTGTAAAGACATGTTGCTCTTTCAGCAAGCGTAAGCGTAAGGTTTTGATAGGTTCTTCAAATTCCAAACCAATCATCAGTCCTTTGCCGCGAACTTCTTTAATTTGAGGAAATTTCTTCAATTCTGTAATCAGATATTCTCCGATTTTAGCGGCATTTTCAATCAGATGTTCCTGTTCGATGACATCAAGTACAGCCAATGCCGCACTGCATGCCAAATGGTTACCGCCGAATGTGGTGCCCAGTTGGCCATATACCGGTGTAAACAGGGGACTGATCAGTACACCTCCCATCGGGAATCCGTTACCGATACCTTTGGCTACAGTAATGATATCTGCTTGTATGCCTGTATGTTGATGAGCAAAGAATTTGCCGCTGCGTCCGTATCCGCTTTGGATTTCATCCAATATCAAAACGGTGTTATTTGCGGAACATGCTTTTCGTAAGGCTTGCATAAATGGGGTCGTTGGTATCTGAATGCCGCCTACGCCTTGAATGCCTTCGATAATGACTGCACAGACATCCCCTTTAGCCAATTCTGCTTGCATTGCTTCGATGTCGTTCAGCGGTAGATAAGTTACATGGCCGGCATTGTTGATTGGGGCTATGATTTTGGGATTATTGGTAACCTCTACGGCTAGTGATGTGCGTCCGTGGAATGCTTTGTTGAACGAAATGACACGCGTCCGTCCATTGTAGAAAGAAGCTAGTTTTAACGCATTTTCATTGGCTTCAGCTCCGCTGTTAATCAGAAATAAGTCGTAGTTGTCATAACCGCAGATTTTTCCCAATCGTTCAGCAAGTTGCTGTTGCAATTTGTTGATGACCGAATTTGAATAGAATCCTAGCGTGGCCACTTGTTTGCTGATCATCTCCACATAGTGAGGATGAGCATGGCCGATGGAGATGACAGCATGGCCGCCGTATAGATCCAAATATTCTGTGCCGTTTTCATCCCATACGTGGCATCCTTTTCCTTTTACAATATGGATGTCGAAAAGGGGATATACATCGAATAATTTCATGAGTAACGATATTAATAATTAAATGTTTAAAAAGCACTAGGCTTTAGTTGCAAACCGACTGTCTCTTCCAGATTGAACATCAAGTTCATATTGTGCACAGCTTGACCGCTGGCTCCTTTTAGAAGATTGTCAATGCATGATACGATGAGCAGTTTATCACCGTGTTTTTCCAAGTGAATTAGGCATTTGTTGGTATTGATCACTTGCTTCAAGTCGATGTTCTTCTCAACGATGTGCGTAAAGGAGTCTTTGGCATAGTATTCTTTATATATGCGTACAATTTCTTCCAGGGCAACCTTAGTCTTGACTACGATGGTCGCAAAGATGCCACGTGGAAAATCGCCTCGGTAAGGAATGAAGTCAATTTCTGAGTTAAAGCTGTTTTGCAATTGTTTGAGCGACTGTTTGATTTCCGGCACGTGTTGATGCTCGAATGCTTTGTAGATACTTATGTTGTTGTTGCGCCAGCTGAAGTGGCTGGTAGGTCCCGGTTTTACGCCGGCACCGGTGCTTCCGGTAATGGCATTTACCATAATATCATTATTCAGCATCAGATGTTTGGCCAATGGCAACAATCCTAATTGGATGCAGGTAGCAAAGCAACCGGGATTGGCTACATGTTTGGCGGTGCAGGTAGCACGGCGGTTCAGTTCAGGAAGTCCGTAGATGAAATCATGTTTATCGCTTTTAATGCGATAGTCCATGGATAGATCGATGATTTTCAGATCTTCCGGAATGTTATGGCTTTCCATGAACTTTTTGGTGTCACCATGAGCTGTGCAGAAGAACAGCACGTCAATCTCGTTCAGCGGCAGCTTATCAGTAAAGACCAGGTCCGTTTCGCCATAGAGTCCTTCGTGTACATCCGTAATCTTGTTTCCGGCATTGCTTGAGCTGTTGATAAATACGATTTCAGCTTCCGGATGGTTTATTAAGAGGCGGATCAGTTCGCCGGCTGTATAGCCGGCTCCGCCGATGATTCCAACTTTAATCATATGTCTGTTTTTTTAGGTATAATGATAGGTTGAACGGGCTGGTTTTTTCCCATCAGATGCCTTCCTTTTCTTCTTTGTGATTGGCATAATAGGCGCGCAAGGCTGTAGAAGTAACTTTAATGAAGCCTTTGGCATCTTCAGCGGTCCAGCCTTTTTGCATTTCACCATATTCTCCGAACTTGTTCTTCACCAGGTCATCTTCGCTTTCCACGCCTACGGTTGAGAAACCCAATGGACGCAGTTCAAGGATAGCCGTACCATTTACATGGCGTTGGGAAGATTTCAGCATAGCTTCAATGTCACGCATCACCGGTTCCAGATACTGGCTTTCGTGCAAGAACATGCCATACCAGTTGGCTACTTGGTCTTTCCAGTATTGCTGCCATTTGCTCAGTGTATATTTTTCCAGGAAGCGGTGAGCACCGATAATCAGCATTGGGGCTGCTGCTTCGAAGCCTACGCGTCCCTTGATGCCAATGATGGTATCACCAACGTGCATATCCCGACCGATGCCATAGGCTGCTCCGATTTCTTCTACTTTCTGGATAGCTTTGATAGGATCGTCGAATGTTTCATCATTGACCGCTTTCAGTTCGCCTTGTTCAAAAGTCAGACGTAATTGCTCGCTGCCTTCTTTCGTGCAATGTTTCAGATAAGCAGTTTCAGGCAACCCCTGTGCAGAATCCAGAATTTCTCCGCCACAGATCGATGTGCCCCATAAACCTACGTTATAAGAGTATTTAAGTTTAGCGAAGTCAGCTGTAAAGCCATGCTTGTTCAGATAGTCAATTTCTTCTTGACGGCTGAGTGCCATATCGCGGGTCAGGGTGATGATTTCTACCCCCGGAGCCATTACCAGAAACGTCATGTCGAAGCGAATTTGGTCGTTGCCGGCACCTGTAGAACCGTGTGCAATGGCATCAGCACCGATTTCATTGGCATAACGGGCGATGGCCAATGCTTGGAAAATACGTTCAGAACTGACGGAAATAGGATAGGTGCCATTGCGGAGCACATTGCCATATACCATGTATTTCAAGCTCTTTTCGTAGTATTCTTGTGTTACATCCAGGGTGACATATTTCACGGCACCTAGTTTGTAAGCATTTTCCTCGTTGGCTTTTAACTGTTCAGCGCTGAATCCGCCCGTATTGGCACAGGCGGCATATACTTCATATCCTTTTTCCTTGGCCAGATACATCACTGTAAAGGAAGTATCCAAACCGCCGCTGAAAGCGACTACGACTTTTTTCTTTTTTGCTTCCATATCTTTCGGTTTATATTTTATCATCTTCATGTAGTTTGGGATCGTACAGCATGGCTGTACAGATGCAGAATTTGCGATTTTTGGCCATCAGAATATCGTGGTTGATACATCCTTCGCATCCTTTCCAAAACGCATCATCGTCAGTCAACTCGTTGAATGTTACAGGCACATAACCTAATTCGGTGTTCATTTTCATCACGGCAGCTCCGCTGGTCAGACTAAATATCTTTGCCCAAGGCCAACGCAGACGGGCCAGGTGAAAAGAAGCTGTTTTGATGCGTTTAGCCAGTCCTAATCCCCGGTATTTAGGGTGTACAATCAATCCGGATGTAGCCACATACTGCTTGTTTCCCCAACTTTCAATGTAGGTAAATCCTGCAAAATCATCACCACATAAAGCAATGATGGCTTTTCCTTCTTTCATTTTGGTGGCTACATATTCGTGTGTGCGTTCTGCAATGCCGGTACCTCGTACCTTGGCTGCTTCGCGTATGGTATCCAAAATCTTGTCCACGTAAACTTCGTGAGAGGCATCAGCCACCATCACGTCAATTTGTCTTGAATCCATCTCTGTCTTTATTTGTTTTATAAGTAGGTTGTAAATTTATTCATTTTAATCGTTCGTCACATTAGGCAATGTTGGGTATGATGAGTGACAGGTAATTGCGTATTTCACGGTGTGAAATGTGTTCACTCAGCACCAGCATGATGGTATCATCACCGGCAATGGTGCCCAAAATGCCTTCAAATTCCCGGTTGTCTATGTCGTAAGCCATGCTGCTTGCATATCCGGGTCGGGTGCGTATCACTGCCAGATTGCCCGAGAATTGCAAGGATATAAATCCGCTGGTCATCAGCAATTTGCTGGCATTCTGTTCATTGTTGCGTTTGTACATCACGTCATTGGGCAATACATAGACATATTTTCCAAGTGTGTTGGCGGCTTTGGCAACCTTCAGTTGTTTTAGGTCGCGCGATAAGGTGGCCTGTGTCAGTTCGAAGCCTTCTTTCCCCAATTCCTGTAGCAATTCCTCTTGCGAGGAAATCTCTTTACTTGAAATAATCATCTTGATGGCATCCAAACGGTTGGCTCTCTTCTTCATGACTTCTGTATATTTATACTTGTTTTGCTGCAAAAATACAGTTTATTTTGGAAATAATATACGATTTTGTGGATTTTTTTGCAGAAAAAGTGATTTATTTTGAATATTTATCGTCTGGAGGTGATGTGGAAGCATCCTTGTTTCAGTTCGTATTTGATGTAACACAGGCCGTCTTTTTTCACATCGCGTAATACTTCCGACAACACGAGTTTCAAGGTATCGGCACTGACATCCTGCAGAGGGCGTCCGTCTTCATCTTCTACCTTTTCGAATCGTTTCCAGCTGACATCAAAGGTAGTGCCGTAGGCATGGGCTGAGTTGGATGAGGCATTGTAGTTGCGGCGGCGGAGTCGTTTCACATCTTCTTGTGTCCGTAAGACAGAGGTTACAATAATCTTGTTGGGATTCAGTCCTTTGGCAGTCAGTGAATCTTGAAAGTTCTGTCCGATGGTATCGAGCAGAGCGGCAGCTCCGGGAATGAGATAGGGAATGGAGTGAGTCAAAGAATCAACCTTATAGAGGGGATTGCTTTCGATGTGTTGTAGTTGTTCAGTCAAGGATTCTGCTCCTTTTCTGAATGGTAGGGGTCGGATGCCGATGGCCTGTGCAATGTTCAGATGTTTTTCATTCATGTCGCCGAAAGCCCGTCGATAGCTGACAACTCCCTTGATGTTGTGCGGCTCGTTCAGTTTGAGTGACATGTCTTTCTTCTTGCATCCTGTAAACGCACAGGTTATAGTAGCTGTTCCCAATAGGATAATGGGCAGATAATGTTTAACTTTCATCATAAATCTTTTTTCTGAAATAGCATTTTGTAAAATATTCGTGCAAATATAACTCATTCTTCTTGAAATGCGACGGCAAAAAAATGTTTTTTCATTATCTTTGCCGCTCATAATCATGGAGAATTAAGAATAGATGGTTCGCTACTTTATATATTTGTCTTATGATGGGACAGCTTATCACGGTTGGCAGATTCAGCCCAACGGTGACAGTGTACAGGAGCGTCTGATGAAGGCACTTTCCACTTTGTTGCGCAGAGAAGTTGAAGTAGTGGGTGCCGGACGGACCGATGCAGGTGTCCATGCTTCGTTGATGGTAGCTCATTTCGACAGTGAAAATCGGCTTGATGAAGCCTATATGATTGATAAGTTAAATCGCTTGCTTCCTCCCGACATTGCTGTGAGCAGACTTCGTGAGGTGAAACCAGAGGCGCATGCTCGTTTTGACGCCACTGCCCGTAAGTATCAGTATTATGTTACAACAGCCAAATGCCCTTTTCAGCGTCAATATCGCTGCCGTCTGTTTCAGCAGCCTGATTTTGAAAAAATGAACCAGGCAGCCAAGCGTCTTTTTGATTATTCCGATTTCACCAGTTTCAGTAAGTTGCATACCGATGTGAAGACGAATCATTGTAAGATGATGCATGCCGAGTGGACACAGGTGGATGATGTGACATGGGTGTTTACGATACAGGCCGATCGCTTTCTACGCAATATGGTGCGAGCCATTGTCGGCACCTTGTTGGAAGTGGGGCGTGGAAAACTGACGGTAGAGGGCTTCTGTAAGGTTATTGAACAGAAAAATCGTTGTGTAGCAGGTACGTCTGTTCCGGGTAATGCCCTTTTTCTGGTAGATGTGGCTTATCCGGATGAAATCTTTTTGTCTTGATGAAGGACTATATCCTTATTGTAGTACGATTTTTTTCATTTTTTAATTTCAACATAAACTATGTGGTTGTTATTGGCTTTTCTCTCTGCAGCTTTGCTGGGATTTTATGATGCTTTTAAGAAGCAAGCTTTACGCGACAACGCCGTGCTGCCTGTACTTTTTCTGAATACAATTTTTTCCAGTCTGATTTTTCTGCCCTTCATTCTCTTGTCTGCTTTTGCACCATCTGTTTTATCCCATCAGGAGTTGCTGTTTGTACCGGTTTCTGGTTGGGAAGTTCACAAATTTATTCTATTGAAGTCGTTTATTGTGTTATCTTCTTGGATTTTCGGTTATTTCGGTATGAAACATTTGCCATTAACCATCGTGGGGCCTATTAATGCCACGCGTCCTGTTATGGTATTGGTCGGTGCTTTATTGCTGTTTGGTGAACGGCTTAATTTTTATCAGTGGATCGGTGTATCTCTGGCAGTTCTGTCATTTTTCATGCTGAGTCGTTCCGGAAAAAAAGAGGGAATTGACTTCAAACACAATAAGTGGATTTTGTTTATTGTATTGGCGGCTGTTACAGGAGCTATCAGTGGATTGTATGACAAATATTTGATGAAACAGTTGAATCCCATGTTGGTGCAATCTTGGTACAATGTATATCAAGTCTGTATCATGTGTCCCATTATCTTGTTGCTCTGGTATCCGAAGCGGAAGGAAAGCACCCCATTTCATTGGGACTGGACCATTCTGGGCATATCATTCTTTTTGTGTGCAGCCGACTTTGTCTATTTTTATGCATTGAGTTGTGAAGATTCTATGATTTCGATTGTTTCTATGGTACGTAGAGGGAGCGTAGTGGTTTCTTTCCTTTTCGGAGCCATTTTCTTCCGTGAAAAGAATTTAAAAAGCAAAGCTGTGGATTTGCTTTTAGTGTTGATTGGAATGTTCTTCTTATATTTGGGGAGCAGATAGTAATAGTTAGTAGATTGTATATGAAAAGAATTTTTTTCTTCTTGTTGCTGTTCCTTATAAGTTTTCATGTAAGGACGTTGTATGCGCAGCAGGCAAAGACCTTGTTTGTTCAAATGCCCGATTCACTTAGTCCGTTGTTCACGGAAGTGAACCGTGCAGATTTTATCGATTTTCTGGAAAGTAAGATGAAAGCCGAAGTTTCTAACCGATTGGGTGGAAAGTCGGAAATGACCAAGTTGACTCCAGATTTTATAGAGATCCGTACTACTGCACAAAGTGTCTGGCAAATGAAACTGCTTCCGTTGAATGATAGTACAAAAGTGATTTGTACGGTTTCCACAGTCAGTGCACCTGTGCCTGACAGTCATGTTAAGTTTTACAATACTTCCTGGCAAGAGTTGCCGGCTGAGAGTTATCTTCCGGCCCATACTTGGTCGGTGGCTGATTTTATCGTTCAGCCGTCCGATTCAGTAGATGTTTATGATTATCATCATGCTCGTCGTCAAGCAGATATGCTTTTGATGCAGATATCGTTGGATGAGAACGAACCCAAATTGCTTTATTCTATCACTACGCAGGATTATATGGAGAAAGAGGTTGCTATGCAATTAAAACCGTATTTAAAGTCTTCATTCGTTTGTGTTTGGAAAGAGGGACGTTTTGTGCTGGTGGAATAATTTGCTTTTATTGTAACCTTAGTGAAGCAAATTCCGGTTGCAGAAATAGGTGGAAAGTTTGAACTTGTCCATGCACCAGGCAATGGCAAAGCTACCAAGAATGGCAGCTGTTGTAGCTATTGTCATATAAATTAATCCAGTGCTGTCGAAGGTCAGTAGTGGAATGAGTGATTTTGACAGCATGGTAAAAATGGGGGAGAATAAGAGGATGGGCAGTGTATTGCGTCCGATGTATTGACTGGCAGATCGGGTTGTAGGTGTGAGATAGGGGTAGATGGCTAGCAACAGGCTGATGACGGCATACGTGAGGGCTATACCACCCAGGCTGTATCGGTTGAGGTTGCTTTTGAACAGCATAAGTAGGCATATAGGCAGTATCGCAACCAGAGTGGGTTGGAAGAAATTGGAAAAGTCGGCTTTGTAGCGTTGTATGGCTACCCCAAAAAGAAAATAAATGGCATTGGCCATGGAGATCCATCCAAGGTATGATAACATCCACAGTGTGATGCCAGAAAAAAGAACATAGTTTGCCGGATTGGATTTGGAAAGGAATCGGTTGATTGTGTAGCATGTTAGGCTACAAATCATCCAGGTGTGTAGGTACCAATACGGACCCAAGGGATGGATAAATAGTTTGTCTAGGAATAAGGGCAGACTGAGCGATTCCACTTTCTCCCGTACCGGCAGGATGGCTGACAGGGTAATGTAACCGGTTTCCATGATGGCATAGGGAATGAAAATCCAGCAGATGGTTTTGAGAAAAGCAGCGGGAGTTTTGGTCATGTTGACCAAATAGCCGGAGATGATTAGAAAAGCCGGCATATGGAAGGTATAGACGAATTGCTTGGCATAGGGGTATTTATCTCCGATGTATGCCAAATGGAAAATGACCATCAGAAGGATGCAGATGCATCGTATATAATCAATGGAAGTTATGCGTTGTTTCATGAGATAGTTGGCTGAAGAAACTCTGTGCAAAAATAATGGTTTTCTGGATTCTGTGCAATGGGCTGAAAAGACGACTTTTTCTATCTATACAGATATAAAAGTAGCGAGTGTATGACTGATTTAATACACCCGCTACTTAACAGTTAGTTAAATTAAAGAGAGCACTTAATTATTGAACGGATCCAGAACCGGATTTTGCTGCAGTTTGATGGTATTGGATGGATCACCCACCTCTGTTAAAGTCAAAGTCGTAGGGTTCTCCGGATGATCAAGACTTATATC
>AMCI01009619.1_pt1 | contig 20587 bp, 13 predicted proteins | sample 419838 | NCBI WGS metagenome assembly AMCI01 (sample SAMN01090643, study PRJNA158313) | gut metagenome
GGTGTTGCACGAAACGAAAATCGTGGATGTGGAACCTGATCCTGTCGACGAGGCCTTCCCGTTGTCGCCGTTGGCCGTTTTCAATATTCTGTTGGGGATAGCTTGGCTGATGGGCGCGTGGCAATATCGTCGGGGACGCGTACTTTGGGGATGGGATTTGTTGCTTTTCGGTGCACAGGGTGTAGCCGGATGCATCATTGCCTTTCTGTTTTTTGTTTCCACGCACCCGACTGTCGGTTCGAATTGGTTGATTCTTTTGCTCAATCCATTGCCTTTGTGTTATCTCCCTTGGATGATTCGTCGGGCAATAAGGGGACAAAAAGACCTGTATCATGTGGGGAATGTGGTGTATTTAACACTTTTTATAATGATTGCTCCATTTCTGTTGCAGGAATTCAACTTAAGCGTATTACCTTTGGCACTGAGTTTGCTGATAACTTCAGCAAGTCACGTTATATTGTATACCCGAAAATTTAAATAAATGAAAGGACGCATCTTAACATCTCTTCTCACGGTCATTGCCTTGACGAGTCTGCAGGCGCAGAATGTGCCTGCCGTGCCGCGTTTGGTGGTCGGATTGACGATTGACCAATTGCGGGCTGATTACATCGAGGCTTTCTCGGCACTGTATGGTGAACGGGGTTTCAAGCGTTTGTGGAAAGAAGGGCGGATTTACCAGAATGCCGAATACGATTTCATCCAGGTGGACAAGTCGTCGGCGGTGGCTTCAATCTATACCGGAACCACTCCTTATACGCATGGCATTATCGGTGACCAATGGATGGACCGTTCAACGTTGCGTCTGATTAATTGCGTGGATGACACGCATTTTATGGGTATCTATACGTCGGAGTCGACTTCGCCGGAACGGTTGAAGGTGTCGACGTTGACCGATGAACTGATGGTCGCTACGCAAGGGGTGGCCGAGGTGTATTCCATTGCACCGACCCGCGAAATGGCTGTCTTGGCTGCCGGCCATGCGTCGAAGGGGGCTTTCTGGCTGAACGACGAGTCGGGTAAGTGGAGCGGCAGCACCTATTACGGTACATTCCCTTCCTGGGTGTCGACCTACAATGACCGTGAGGGCTTGGATTTCCGTATCGGGGATTTGACTTGGAAGCCCTATCTGCCGGAAACCATGTATAAATACTTGACCAGCGAAACCAAGCAGACGACGTTCAAGCACGCTTTCGACGACGAGCGGAAGAGCAAGTACCGCAAGTTGAAGACGAGCCCGTATGCCAACGATGAGGTGAACCGTCTGGTGGATGCTTGCCTGACGCATACGTCAATTGGCAACGACCTGGTGCCCGATTTCCTGGCTTTGGGGTATTATGTAGGCAACTACGACCACAAGGCGCCGACGGAACTTCCCATGGAAATGCAGGATGCCTATGTGCGTTTGGACAATAGTCTGGCCGATTTGCTGGAACTGATTGACCGCAAGGTGGGACTGCAGAATACGTTGTTTTTCATCACTTCTACGGGCTATGCCGATGCCGATCCCGTGGATCCCGCAGCCTATCGTATTCCTACGGGCGAGTTCCGTATCGAGCGATGCGCCGCTTTGCTGAATCTTTACCTGGCTGCCATCTATGGGGAAGGTCGCTGGGTGGAGGCCTACTATGACCAGCAGCTCTACCTGAATCATAAACTCATCGAACAGAAGGAATTGAATCTGACCGATGTACTGCAACGTGCTTCGGAATTCCTGGTCCAGTTCAGTGGAGTGCGCGAAGTGTACTCGTCGCATCGCCTCTTGTTGGGCTCCTGGACACCGGCTATCGATCGTATCAAGAATTACTATAACCCCAATTGCTCGGGCGACTTCTGGATGGAAGTGTTGCCGGGTTGGACCGTCTATCGGGAGCAAACCCGGGATGCCAAGGTACAGCGCTATGCCTACGCCTCGGCTCCGTTGTTTTTGTTCGGTTGCGGTGTCAAGCCGGCTGTTATCTCTACGCCTATCAAAATCGGGCATATCACTTCTACGATTGCCCACAGTTTGCGCATCCGTGCCCCGAACGCCTCTGTTTTGCCTCCGATGACCGATATTCGTCAATAATAATCGGTTAAGAAGTGCCCGTAAACCCGCAAATTATTGTAACTTTGCACTTTGTAGGAAATCCAATGGGCTGCCTGGCTGCTTGCTGGGTGGCAGGATAGAGAAATGTTCAAATCATCAAGAAAATAATAAAAACAAACAATACAATGGGATTTAATGAATTTATCAGCAAGTTGTTCGGAAACAAGGCCTCTCGCGACATGAAAGAAATCAAGCCGTGGGTAGATAAAGTCAAGGCTGTTTATCCGGAAATTGCGAAACTGAGCCACGATGAACTTCGTGCGAAGACTGAAGAATTAAAGAAGTACATCCACGACTCGGCCATCGATGAGCACAAGAAGATCGAGGAACTGAAGGCGTCGATTGAATCGACTGAACTGGAAGACCGCGAAGCGTTGTTCGCTCAGATCGACAAGTTGGAAAAGGAAGTGCTCGACAAGTACGAAAAGGCGCTGGATGACGTGCTTCCGCAGGCATTTGCCATCGTGAAGGATACAGCTCGCCGTTTCTCGGAAAACCCCGAACTGGAAGTGACGGCTACCGACTTCGACCGCGAACTGGCGGCGATGGGCAAGGATTTTGTCCGCATTGAAGGCGACAAGGCTATCTGGCAGAACCACTGGCTGGCTGGTGGCAACGACTTGACTTGGTCGATGGTGCACTACGATGTTCAGCTCTTCGGTGGGGTTGTGCTGCACAAGGGTAAGATTGCCGAAATGCAGACCGGTGAAGGTAAGACCCTGGTGGCTACATTGCCGGTATTCCTGAATGCCTTGACAGGCAATGGGGTACATGTGGTGACCGTGAACGACTACCTGTCCAAGCGTGACTCGGAATGGATGGGACCGCTTTATCAGTTCCATGGTTTGAGCGTGGATTGTATCGACAAGCATCAGCCCAACTCGGATGCCCGTCGCCGGGCTTATATGGCCGACATTACCTTTGGTACGAACAATGAATTCGGTTTCGACTACTTGCGCGACAACATGGCGGTGAGTCCGAAGGACCTGGTACAGCGCCGTCACAATTATGCCATTGTCGATGAGGTCGACTCGGTATTGATTGACGATGCCCGTACGCCGTTGATTATCTCAGGTCCCGTGCCCAAGGGTGAAGACCAGCTGTTCGAACAGTTGCGTCCGTTGGTGGAACACCTGGTGGAAGTGCAGAAGCGCCTGGCTACCCAGTACCTGGCCGATGCCAAGCGTCTGATTGCTTCAGACAACAAGGAAGACCAGGAAGCCGGTTTCCTGTCGCTGTTCCGTAGCCACAAGGCGCTGCCGAAGAACAAGGCCTTGATCAAGTATTTGAGTGAACCGGGTATCAAGGCGGGTATGCTCAAGACCGAAGAAATCTATATGGAGCAGAACAACAAGCGTATGCCCGAGGCTACGGATCCGCTGTACTTCGTCATCGATGAAAAGATGAAGAGCGTGGATTTGACCGACAAGGGTATCGAACTGATTACCGGTAATGCAGCCGACCCGAAACTGTTCGTGTTGCCCGATATCGCTTCGGAACTTTCGGAACTGGAAACACATACCGAACTGAGCGAAGAAGAACGCTTGAACCGCAAGGACGAACTGCTCACCAACTATGCCATCAAGTCGGAACGTGTACACACCATCAACCAGTTGCTGAAGGCGTACACCATGTTCGAAAAGGATACTGACTATGTGGTGATGGACGGACAGGTGAAGATTGTCGACGAACAGACAGGCCGTATCATGGACGGTCGCCGTTGGAGCGACGGTCTGCACCAGGCGGTGGAAGCCAAGGAGCGCGTGAAGATTGAAGCGGCTACCCAGACTTTTGCAACCATCACGCTGCAGAACTACTTCCGTATGTATCACAAGCTGTCGGGTATGACCGGTACAGCCGAAACGGAAGCAGGCGAATTTTGGGACATCTACAAGTTGGATGTAGTGGTCATCCCGACCAACCGTCCCATTGCGCGTAAGGATATGAACGACCGCGTGTACAAGACGAAGCGCGAAAAATACAAAGCTGTCATCGAAGAGGTGGAAGAAATGGTCAAGGCTGGCCGTCCGGTGCTGGTGGGTACCACTTCGGTTGAAATCTCGGAAATGCTGAGCAAGATGTTGCAGATGCGCAAGATTGAGCACAATGTGCTGAATGCGAAGCTGCACCAGAAAGAAGCTGATATCGTGGCCAAGGCTGGTCAGAAGAGTATCGTGACCATCGCTACCAACATGGCCGGTCGTGGTACCGACATCAAGCTGAGTGCCGATGTGAAGGCTGCCGGTGGTTTGGCGATTATCGGTACCGAACGTCACGAAAGCCGTCGTGTGGACCGTCAGTTGCGTGGTCGTGCCGGTCGTCAGGGTGACCCGGGTTCATCCGTCTTCTTCGTTTCATTGGAAGACGACCTGATGCGTCTGTTCTCGTCCGACCGTATTGCCAACGTGATGGACAAGCTGGGCTTCAAGGAAGGTGAAATGATCGAACACAAGATGATTTCGAACTCCATTGAACGGGCTCAGAAGAAGGTGGAAGAAAACAACTTCGGTATCCGTAAGCGTCTGTTGGAATACGACGACGTAATGAACAAGCAGCGTGTGGCTGTCTATACGAAGCGTCGCCACGCCTTGATGGGTGAACGTATCGGCATGGATATCGTGAACATGATCTGGGACCGTTGCGTGTATGCCGTGGAACTGGGCGACTACGAAAACGTGAAGATGGAAATGTTGCAGGTACTGGCCATGGAACCTCCTTTCACCGAAGCCGAATACGCATCGAAGAAGAAGGAAGACCTGGCTGAACAGACTTTCCAGGCTGCGATGGCTCACTTCAAGCGCAAGACGGAGCGTCTGGCTCAGATTGCCAATCCGGTCATCAAGCAGGTATACGAACTGCAGGGTCATATGTACGAAAACATCATGATCCCCATTACCGACGGCAAGCGTCTGTACAACATCTCAGTCAATCTGAAGGCGGCTTACGAAACGGAAGGTAAGGAAATCGTGAAGCAGTTCGAAAAGGCCATCCTGCTCCATACCATCGACGATGCCTGGAAGGAAAACCTGCGCGAACTGGATGAACTGAAACATTCGGTTCAGAACGCCAGCTATGAACAGAAAGACCCGCTGTTGATCTTCAAACTGGAATCGGTAAACCTGTTCGATGCGATGGTCAACAAGATCAATAACCAGACAATCTCGGTGTTGATGCGTGGCCAGATTCCGGTACAGGAACCCGAACAGGTGCGTGAAGCGGCTCCTGAAATGCCGACTCCGCGTCAGCAGTACCGTGAAGAAAAGCAGGATCTGAGTGATCCGAACCAGCAGGAAGCTGCCGGTCGGGATACCCGCGAAGCGAAGCAGGAACCTGTCCGTGCCGAAAAGACGGTAGGTCGCAACGATCCTTGTCCTTGCGGCAGCGGAAAGAAATACAAGAACTGTCACGGCAAGGATTTGTAATCCGCCGTTGAATAAGGGAACAATGTCCGGGTGGAATGACCATCCGGACATTTTTTTATGCCTTTTAACAAGCGGCGTGTGCTTAATTCGCAGTTTTTATGGCGTAACTTCCGTAAAGATGCGTATTTTTGCCCACAACATACAAGAACACACATTAACATTCAAGAAATCGATGAAAGAAAGACGGATGAATAAATCTTTGATTTTCGGGCTGACAGGGATGTTCCTTTTCCTGGTTTCCTGTACCAGTTTGCAGACGTTGTCGTTCGACCAACTGCAAGCTGGCGAAGTGAGTTTCCCCGAATCAGTGAAGCGGGTAGGGGTGGTAAACAACCTGCCTGTGATGGCGGCTTCTTCCCGGCCGGGAGTGGTGAGTGCTGAATTGGAGGGCAACGGAAAGGTGGCGGCAGAAGCCTTGGCCGAACAGTTGGCCAATGTGAATTATTTCGACGAGGTGGTGATTTGTGATTCGGCACTCCGGGCTTCGGATATCGTGCCGCGTGCGCAAGTTGCGTTGACGAAGGAGGAAGTCCGTCAGCTGGCGGATGGGCTGGGGGTGGACCTGCTGTTTTCCTTCGACCGAATCCATTTGTCGACCCGACCCAGTGCCATGTGGGTGCCGGAGTTCCCTGTGCCCATCGAGGCAGTCGAAGCTTCGGTCGTTTCTACGGTGCGGGTGTATGTACCCGGACGTGAGCAACCGTTGTTTGTCGTGGCCAAACCCGATACGCTGAGTTGGGAAATGCAGCTTGGGCTGTGCGACAGTGTATTGGTCAACGAGGCTTCCGAGTGGGCTGCTGCAGGTCCGGTGCAGCATTTGTTGCCGCATTGGGAGACGGTGGACCGCCTCTACTATGAAGGAGGAGGGGTGGAGATGCGCGACGCCGCCGTTTGCCTGCGCGAAAACAATTGGGAGGGGGCAGCTGCCTTGTGGAAGCAGGCCTATGAACGTTCCAAAGGGAAGAAACGGATGCAGGCGGCCTTCAACTTGGCATTGTATTCCGAAATCCGTGAGGATATGGTACAGGCCGAGGAATGGCTGAACCGGGCCAAGGCTTTGGTTAAGCCTGGAAGCACCGATGACCGCCTGGTTCGCATCTATGACAAGGTGCTGCAGGACCGGCGAAGCCAGGTCACACAGCTTCACATACAAATGAAACGGTTCGATGCGAATTTTTAGCGATTTGTGTTGGGCACTCCGATTTTTCTTTGTACTTTTGAATAGTATTAAAACTTAAATAGACTGGAAATATGAAACTCAGTGCACAATCGCAGACTTCTGTTGTTTCCTCGCTTCAAGCAGCGCTCGCCAAATACAAGGAAGAAGGAGAGCGGACCGAAGTGACCGATATTCATTTGCAGCCCAAGGCGGACAGCGGTGAACTCGTAGTGTTCAATGACGATGACGAGGAGTTGTCGCGTACCCGGATTGAAGAATGGATCGATTATGAAGGGGATGACTTTTACAAGAAGGTGGAACGTGTCTTGCGAAGTGCACTCGAAGGCTTGAAAGAGAAGGGCGGTTTGGACCATCTTTGCCTCCTGAAACCTTATTCCTTTGTGTTGGTCGATGAAGAGAAGGAGACCATTACCGAACTGTTGCTGGTAGATGAGGAAGAAACTTTGTTGTTGAGCGAGGATTTGTTGCAGGGATTGGACGAAGAGTTGAATGCCTTCTTGAAAGATTTGTTGGAAAAATGACGCATTGCCCAACCTAGGTGTTGAAATAGAAAAAGTGCAGTGACCCGATTAACGGGTCACTGCACTTTTTTTTGCCTGACGGAACTTGTTGTTTCCACAGGGGAGCCTGATGGAACGCCTGGGCGACACGAGGGAATCGCTCTTTTCCTTTTCCCTGTTCTTTCCCCTGTCAGTCCGTCCGTCTTTTCCGCTCCTGCCTAAGGGTCCATACTTAAGTAAATACCCCTGCTACAGCGAAATTACTGTAGCAGGGGCAAGTGAATCAATGACAGAGGCCTGGTGAAGCCTCGTGTATTGGGGGAAGAAAGAAATTTATTTCTTCAGGGCAGCGATGCTCTCCTTCAGCGAAGCAATCTTGCTTTCGGCATCGGCTTGCTTCTTGCGTTCCATCTCGATGACGTTGGCCGGAGCCTTGCTCACGAACTTTTCGTTGCTCAGCTTCTTCAGTACGCTCTGCAGGAATCCTTCCTGGTACTTCAGGTCGGCTTCCAGCTTCTTCAGTTCTTCTTCCACGTCGATCATGCTACCCAGCGGGATGAAGTATTCCGTGGTGCCCACCATGTACGAAGCAGCACCTTCGGGCTTGTCGTTTACGGTAGTCAGGGCATTCAGGTTACCCATCTTCTTCACCACTTCGGCATAAGCCAGCAGGCTGTTTTCACCCAATACCTGCAGTTCGAGCGCTTCCTTCTGGGCGATACCCTTCTGCAGACGGATGTTGCGGATGCCCGAGATGACTTCTTTCAGTTGGTCGAAGTCGGCGCACAGGGCGTTGCAAGCTTCCAGGTCGCGGTCGGCATACGATTCCATCTGGGCTACCATGATGCTTTCGCCTGCCTGACGGTCGTAGATGTGCTGCCACAGTTCTTCGGTGATGAACGGCATGAACGGGTGCAGCTGACGCAGCAGGACGTCGAAGAAGTGCAGTGTCGCTTCGTAGGTCTGACGGTCGATGGGCTGTCCGTAAGCCGGCTTCACCATTTCCAGGTACCAGCTCGAGAATTCGTCCCAGAACAGTTTGTACACCACCATCAAGGCTTCGCTCAAGCGGTACTTGCTGAACAGGTCGTTCACTTCGGCCGAAACCTTCACCAGCAGGCTGTCGAACCACTTCACGGCCAGCTGGGCGTATTCGGGCTGCGCGATGTCGGCCACTTCCCAACCCTTTACCAGACGGAAGGCGTTCCAAATCTTGTTGTTGAAGTTACGTCCCTGTTCGCACAGTGAGTCGTCGAACAGGATGTCGTTGCCGGCCGGAGCCGAGAGCATCATACCCATACGCACGCCGTCGGCTCCATACTTTTCGATGAGTTCCAGCGGGTCGGGTGAGTTACCCAACGATTTCGACATCTTGCGGCCCAGCTTGTCGCGCACGATACCGGTGAAGTATACGTTGCGGAACGGCATGTCGCCCTTGTATTCGTAGCCGGCCATGATCATGCGGGCTACCCAGAAGAAGATGATGTCCGGACCGGTTACCAGGTCGGCTGTGGGGTAGTAGTAGTTGATTTCGTCGTTGTTGGGCTGGTTGATGCCGTTGAACAGCGAGATGGGCCACAGCCAAGACGAGAACCAGGTATCCAGACAGTCGTCGTCCTGACGCAGGTCTTCCGCCTTCAGGTCGGCATTGCCTGTCTTTTCCTGAGCCAGCTTCAAGGCTTCTTCCGCTGTTTCGGCTACCACGTAACCTCCCTGCGGCAGGAAGTAAGCCGGGATGCGGTGACCCCACCACAGCTGACGGCTGATACACCAGTCCTTGATGTTTTCCAACCAGTTCTTGTAGGTGTTCTTGTACTTCGCCGGATAGAACTTCAGTTCGTCGTTCATCACCGGAGGCAGGGCCATGTCGGCAAAGTGCTGCATCTTCAGGAACCACTGCATTGACAGTTTCGGTTCGATGGCCACGTTGGTACGTTCCGAGAAGCCCACCTTGTTGGTATAGGCTTCCACCTTTTCCAACAGACCGGCTTCCTGCAGGTCCTTTTCAATCTGTGCACGCACGTCGAAGCGGTCCATGCCCACGTACAGGCCGGCAGCTTCGCTCAGGGTACCGTTGTCGTTGAAGATGTCGATGCTCTGCAGGTTGTACTTTTCACCCAGCATGTAGTCGTTCACGTCGTGAGCCGGAGTCACCTTCAGACAGCCGGTACCGAATTCGATGTCCACGTAGTCGTCTTCGATGACGGGGATGACGCGGCCTACCAGCGGAACGATGACCTTCTTGCCGCTCAGCCAGCGGTTCTTCGGGTCGTTCGGGTTGATACACATGGCCGTATCGCCCATGATGGTTTCCGGACGGGTAGTGGCCACTACGGCATAGCGGCGTCCTTCGGCATCGCGGTGCACCACTTCGCCTTCGGCACCGGTTTCGCCGCTCAGGTCGTCATCGGCTACATAATATTTCAGGTAGTAGAGCTTGCTGTGCTCTTCCTTGTAAATCACTTCTTCGTCGCTCAGGGCAGTCAGCGCCTTCGTGTCCCAGTTCACCATGCGCACGCCGCGGTAGATGAGGCCCTTGTTGTACAGGTCGACAAACACCTTGATGACGCTGGCCGAGCGTTCTTCGTCCATGGTAAAGGCTGTGCGGTCCCAGTCGCACGATGCACCCAGTTTGCGCAACTGCTTCAGGATGATGCCACCGTGTTCGTCGGTCCAGTCCCACGCATGCTTCAGGAACTCGTCGCGAGTCAGGTCGGTCTTCTTGATGCCCTGCTGTGCCAGGCGGTTCACCACCTTGGCTTCGGTAGCAATCGAGGCATGGTCCGTGCCCGGTACCCAGCAGGCGTTCTTGCCTTCCATGCGGGCGCGGCGCACCAGGATATCCTGGATGGTATTGTTGAGCATGTGTCCCATGTGGAGCACTCCCGTGACGTTGGGGGGAGGGATGACGACGGTGTACGGTTCACGTCCGTCGGGTTTCGAACTGAAAAGTTTGTTGTCCAGCCAATACTGGTACCATTTCCCTTCCACGTCGGCAGGATTGTACTTGCTTGCTAATTCCATACTGTAAAATCTTCGTTTATAGTTATAATTGGGTGCAAAATTACGAAATAAATTGGTTTTCTGCCCTTGTTGAGGGAGGAAATCTGCAAGGAAATCGTGTCCAAGGCGCTCCTTTTCCCGGTTCGTCGGGGTGGTTATTCGGAAAATCTTCCTAATTTTGGCAACTCCTGCAGGTCGACCTCCCGATTCACGGTTGGGCTGGACGGCTGGGACGGGATGGATTTCAGGGACTTTCCTGGGTTGAATGGATGATTCTGGCCTGAGGGAAGCGTGTGAAAACAGACGACGGAAATGACACTTCAAACAATGAAAAATAGTCTGAAAGGAATGAATGCAAAGAACTGGTATGCAGAGGGAAAAGGTTGGTTTCACCCTCGTCACGTTGTGCTGCTCGGGTTGCTCCTGGGGGTCATCCTGGCGCAGCAGCTTCCATCGTGGGGCGAAGCTTATGCCCGTCACCTGTATCCGCTGGTGGGGCGTTGTCTTTCGACCGTATCGCAGCCCGTACCCTTTGCCTTGGGCGATGCCTTCATCGGCTTGAGTCTGTTGGGGCTGGTGGTGGTACCTGTCTACCTGAAAGGGGTGAAGCACCGGCGGTTCCGGCAGTGGTTTCCCGGTTGGGTGGAATACCTGGCGTGGGTGTATGTCTGGTTCTACCTGGCCTGGGGCTTGAACTATGCGCAGGCTTCCTTCTACCAGCGCACGGGGATGGCACCGGTGGCGGCCAGCGACTCGCTGTTCCATCGTTTTGCCGATACGTATGTCGGGCAGTTGAATGCCAGTTACACCGAAGAGGTGCTGACCGACCGCGACGGGTTGCGACGGGAGGTGGTGAAGGGCTACCGGGCGCTCAGTCCGTCGTTGGGAATTCATGCGCCTTTCCAGGCTCAGCCGCGCGTGAAGACCATGTTGTTCTCGTCCCTGGCCTCGAAGGTCGGGGTGTCGGGTAGTATGGGTCCCTTCTTTACCGAGTTTACCGTCAATGCCGATGTGCCGGTCCGGCAGTATCCGTCCACCTACGCCCACGAACTGGCCCATTGGCTGGGCATCGCCAGCGAAGCCGAGGCGAACTTCTATGCCTATCAGGTGTGTACCCGTTCCCAGGTCCCGGCTATCCGTTACAGCGGTTACCTGGCCCTACTGCCTCATGTCCTTTCGAACGCACGCGGATGGTTGGACGAGGCGGATTATCGGGCACTGGTCAGTCGGATCCGTCCCGAGATACTTGCACACTACGAGCAACACCGCATGCATTGGAGGTCGCTTTACAGCTCGATGCTCGGTAAGTTACAGGAGGCATTGTACGACCTGTACTTGCGGGGCAACCGCATTCCGGGTGGTATGCGCAACTATTCGCAGGTCATCGGTCTGCTCATTTCGTACGAGTCGGCGCAGGCCTTTGCTGAGTGATGGGTGCACCCAGGCCGTCAGTAAAGAAATCGACTTGGCCGACTTCTTTTCTCTTTTGTATTCAGTTGAGTAGGGACCTCCCTGCAAGGAATCCGCAGGCTATTCCCAATGCTTCTAATACATTCATGGCCATTCGTAAGAAAAAGAATCCTTCCGATGGCAAATATACGATGATGTACAACGCCGACATAAACGAATCATTTCTCGCTTTCCTGGGGTCATTCACATGCTCTATCTCAACCTGTAGACCGGATGTCGTGTCTCGGATGATACCGCCTTCGGATATCTCTTCTTTGCTTGTAAAGTGTTCCAGGAAGATCAGTCCACGCCGTGGTTTCATCGGACCACGCTGTGGTTCCGTCAGTTCGCACCGTGGTTTCATCAGTTCGCACCGTGGATTGAGTTTGGTTTCCTGTCGAATTGACTACACCTGAACTTACTTTGACTATACCTGAACTTACTTTGACGAAAATACTCGTTTCTCTGCGGGTTAATTGCCGTAAAAACCTTACATTTGCAGGAAGAAGCATTTTCCCGAGAGTGAGGAGAAGCCTGAAACCTAAAAACAAGAGAACGATGCATACTAGAAAAGAGCAGATGGAAGCGTTCGGTCGCTTCCTCGACATATTGGATGAGTTGCGGGTGAAGTGCCCGTGGGACCGCAAGCAGACCAACGAGAGCTTACGCCCGAATACCATTGAAGAAACCTACGAATTGTGCGATGCCTTGATGAAGAACGATGCCAACGACATCTGCAAGGAACTGGGCGATGTGCTGCTGCACGTGGCTTTCTATGCCAAGATCGGCAGCGAGACCGGAGCCTTCGACATCAAGGATGTGTGCGACCGCCTGTGCGACAAGCTCATCTTCCGCCATCCGCATGTGTTTGGCGAGGTGAAGGCCGATACGGCCGAAAAGGTGACCGAGAACTGGGAGCAGTTGAAACGCAAGGAGAAGGATGGCAACAAGACCGTGCTGAGTGGCGTGCCTTCGGCTTTGCCTTCGCTCATCAAGGCGTACCGCATCCAGGACAAGGCGCGCAACGTGGGCTTCGACTGGGAGGAACGCAGCCAGGTGTGGACGAAGGTGAAGGAGGAAATCGGCGAGTTTGAAGCCGAAGTGGAACACATGGACAAGGACAAGGCAGAGGCCGAGTTCGGCGATGTGCTTTTCAGCCTGATCAATGCGGCCCGTCTGTACAAAATCAATCCCGACAACGCGTTGGAACGTACCAACCAGAAATTTATCCGCCGCTTTACGTACTTGGAAGAACACACCTTGAAACAGGGTCGGGAATTGAAGGACATGACCCTCGAGGAGATGGATGCCCTCTGGAACGAGGCTAAGGCGAAGGGGCTGTAATGAAAAACACAATACTTACTATTAAATGATAACTTTATGAAGAAAATGTATGTAACTCTGATGAGTATGTTTGCATCCATCTCACTGATGGGACAGACGAACGCACCCGCGGTGCGCCCTTTGTCTTATTGGTTTGATGCTCCGACTACCTTGCAAGGACGTTCCGTATGGTATGGTGGCCGTCCCGACATGTGGAAAGGGGAGAACAAGCCGGAATCGGCGGGTGATACGGCGCGTAATCCGGATGCGGAATGGGAATCGGCTTCGCTGCCCATCGGTAACGGTAGCTTGGGAGCCAACATCCTGGGCTCGGTGGAGGCGGAACGTATCACGTTCAACGAAAAGACGTTGTGGCGTGGCGGTCCGAATACGGCCAAGGGTCCGGACTACTACTGGAACGTGAACAAGCAGTCGGCTCATCTGCTGAAGGACATCCGTCAGGCGTTTACGGATGGCGACTGGAAGAAGGCGGACAAACTGACGCGCGAAAACTTCAACAGTGAAGTGGCTTACGAATCGTGGGGCGAAAAGCCGTTCCGCTTCGGTAACTTCACGACGATGGGTGAATTCTATGTGGAAACGGGACTGAGTGCCATCGGCATGAGCGATTACCGCCGCGAACTGCAGCTCGACTCAGCGCTGGCTACGGTGAAGTTCCACAAAGACGGGGTGGCTTACCGCCGTACGTCGTTCATCTCGTATCCGGCCAATGTGCTGGCTATGCGCTATACGGCCGACAAGGCGGGCGTTCAGAACCTGGTGTTCAGCTATGCGCCCAATCCGGTGTCGACCGGCCAACTGGAGGCTGAAGGGGCCAACGGATTGGTTTACCGGGCGAAACTCGACAACAACGGTATGGAATATGTAGTCCGCGTACGGGCTTTGGCTAAGGGAGGACAGACGACGGTAGCCGATGGCAAGATCCGTATCCAGGGAGCCGACGAGGTGTTGTTCCTGGTGACTGCCGATACAGACTATCTGATCAACTTCAACCCCGACTATACGAATCCGAAGACTTATGTGGGCGTGGATCCCGAAGCGACCACCCGTCAGTGGATGGACCAGGCGGTAGCGGCTGGTTACGATGCGCTGCTTGCTGCTCACTTGCAGGACTATCAGGCGCTGTTCAACCGCGTGAAGATCCAGTTGGGCAATGACGAATTCAAGGACATGCCGGTGAACCGTCGTCTGGCGGAATACCGCAAGGGCAAGACGGATACCTACCTGGAAGAACTGTACTACCAGTTTGGCCGTTACCTGCTCATCGCCAGCTCGCGTCAAGGTAACCTGCCGGCCAACCTGCAAGGTATCTGGCACAACAACGTGGACGGTCCCTGGCGTGTGGACTACCACAACAACATCAACCTGCAGATGAACTACTGGCCGGCCAACTCGACCAACCTGAGCGAATGTGTGGCTCCGCTGGTCGATTTCATCCGTACGCTGGTGAAGCCGGGTGAAAAGACGGCACAGGCTTACTTCGGTGCCCGCGGCTGGACGGCTTCCATTTCAGGCAATATCTTCGGTTTCACTACGCCGTTGGCGAGCCAGGATATGTCGTGGAACTTCAACCCGATGGCAGGTCCGTGGTTGGCTACGCACGTTTGGGAATATTACGATTATACACGCGACGTGAAGTTCCTGAAGGAAGTGGGCTACGACCTGATCAAGAGCAGTGCGCAGTTTGCCGTGGATTACCTGTGGCACAAGCCCGACGGTACCTATACAGCGGCTCCTTCTACCTCGCCCGAACACGGTCCGATTGACCAGGGTGCTACCTTCGTACACGCCGTGGTGCGCGAAATCCTGTTGAATGCCATCGATGCCAGCAAGGTGTTGGGCGTAGACAGCAAGGAACGCAAGCAGTGGCAGCAGGTGCTCGACAAGTTGGCTCCGTACACCATCGGCCGTTACGGTCAGCTGATGGAATGGTCGACTGACATCGACGACCCGAAGGATGAACACCGTCATGTGAACCACCTCTTCGGCCTGCATCCGGGACATACGCTGTCGCCGGTGATGACGCCCGAACTGGCAAAGGCTTCGCGCGTGGTATTGGAACACCGTGGCGACGGTGCGACCGGTTGGAGTATGGGTTGGAAATTGAATCAGTGGGCGCGTCTGCACGACGGTAACCATGCATACAAGCTGTTCGGCAACCTGCTGAAGAACGGTACACTGGACAACCTTTGGGATACGCACGCTCCCTTCCAGATCGACGGAAACTTCGGGGGTACAGCCGGTATTACAGAAATGCTGTTGCAGAGCCACATGGGCTTCATCCAGTTGCTGCCCGCCCTGCCCGATGCCTGGAATCAGGGAAGCATCAGCGGTCTGCGTGCCCGGGGTAACTTTGGTGTCGACCTGCAATGGGCCGATGGCAAGTTGCAGCAGGCAGTCGTGACTTCCGGTTCGGGTGGTCCGTGTACGCTGCGCTACGGCGATGCGACCTTGACGTTCAAGACAGCCAAGGGCAAGACCTATACCGTGGCTTACGAAGACGGCAAACTGGTGCGTCGTTGAGCAACGGGAAAGCATCCAAACAGGTGGGGTCCGCTGCTCATGTGAAACTGAACATGAGGATGTGTGCGGACATCTATAGGAACCGAAGATAAGGATGTGTGCGAACATCCGTTTGGAACCGGACATGAGGATGTGTGCAAACACCTGTAGGGAATTGAATATACGGGAGTGTCCGTCGCTTGTGAGGAAATGGATTTGAGCGAGTGACGGCCTCCCGGATGAAAATGAAATGACCCCTGCTACAGATTTTGTAGCAGGGGTCATTTCGATTCTATAAGGGTTTGGATACGCTCTCTGAGTTTATCGTAGCCATCGTCGTGTTGTTCGTTATTTCTTCTTTTGTGCTTGGTGCATTATCTTGAACAAGTGGCGGTGGAACTTCATTTCTGCCCGTTGCAACTTGTAGATTTGGGCCGGCGACAGGATTTTCTTGAATTCCTTCAAGTACTCCAGATCCAATTGGCTGGAAGCGATGCGGGCTTGGATGACGTCTTCCACAATTTGTTCGTAGGCCGCATCGGTAGTTCCTTCCTCTTTGCCTTGGTGCACCTGTTTCCAGGCTTTTGCATTGATGGCTTTCTTCTTGTCCTGAAGTTCGAAATAGACCGGGAAGAACTTGGCAGCTTCCTCGGGGGTCAGTTCGGCTTTCTGGATGAGGAACTCTTTTTGACGGGCCCGGAACTCTTCGGGAGAGATGCGGGGCTTTTGCGGGGGGAGGGCTGTGAGGCTGAAGCAGGACAAGCAGCTCCAGACAGCCCCTATTATCAGCAATTTACGTAGCATGGTTTTCTTTTTCAAAGGGATTAGGGATTGTTTGAATGGTTAGGGAAATTATAGAGTGGGCTCGGCTCGTCCGGTTTATTCGGCTTCGGTCAAGTACACATACAGGGTGTAATCGTCCATCAGCGACTGGTCGAGCATTGAATCCAGGTATTCGTCGGAAAGGTTTTCGGTTTCTGCAGCTGTAAACAGCGCCGTGTCGGTCCTCGGGGAGCCCATAAAGACGCGCACACTGCACATCAGTCCGCAGAACATGGCAGCCATGTACAGCCAAGGCTTTACCCGTTGCCAGAGGGTAATCGGCTGGGCATCGTCTGGCTGAGGTTCCTTTTCGGGCAGGCAGTCCATCAACTCCTTCGGAAACTGGTCAAAGTAACCTTCGGGTACGGTAAACGGGTTTCGTTTTCCGATGATATTGAGCAAATCGTTTTCTTTCTTCATAGTGGGGTTCTCCTTTCTTTTTTTTTAGATGCGTTTGCAGAGAAAAGGTTTAAAGATGTTCTTGCAAAAACAGCTCTATTTTTTTCACGGCATGGTGGTAGGATGCCTTCAGGGCTCCCACGCTGGTGCCGAGAATCTCCGATATTTCTTCGTATTTCATTTCCTGAAAATATTTCAGGTTGAACACGATGCGTTGCTTCTCGGGGAGGGTCAGCAGGGCTTCCTGAAAATAGCGTTGCATCTCGTCGCCGTTGAAGTAGCTGTCGCTCTCCAGCTTGTTGACGAGGGTGGCGTCGATGTCGTCCAGTGAGAGCTGGTTGGCGGCCCGTTGCTTGTTCAGGAAGGTGAGGCATTCGTTCAGGGCAATCCGGTAGAGCCAGGTCGACAGTTTGGCTTCTGCGCGGAAATACTCCAGGTTGCTCCAGGCTTTGATGAAGGTGTTTTGCAGCAGGTCGTTGGCGTCGTCGTGCGAGATGACCATGCGACGTATCTGCCAATAGAGCTGTTCGCTGTATTGACGGACGACGCAGGAAAATGCCTCCCGTTGTTGGGCAGGGTCTTGTAGTTGTTCTATGATGTTTTTCTCGTTGTATGTGTCCATGTGACTGTCTGGGTGTTAGACCCATGTAGCGGGAGAAGGTTTAATGGGTTCGATGGATATTTTCATGTTTTCTTGTGCCAGGATAGTATTCGGGAACACTTCGCGGGCTTCCTGCAGCAGGAGACTTTCGTCTTCGTAGCGGGCCGAGAAGTGGCCGATGACAAGTTGGCGTGCCTGGGCATCGCGGGCCACCTGGGCTGCTTGTCGGGCAGTGGAGTGGCAGGTTTCCCGAGCGCGGGCCTGTTCGCTTTCGGCAAACGTGGCTTCGTGGAACAGCAGGTCTATGCCTGTGAGCTTTTCGGCCAGCTGGGGCAGGTAGCAGGTGTCCGAGCAATAGGCATAGCGTCGGGCAGGATCCGAGGGGGTCGTGAGCCGTCCGTTGGGGATGACGGTTCCGTCGGGTTGTACATAGTCGGCACCGTTCTTGATGCGGTTCAGTTCGAAGACCGGAATGTGGTAGAAGTCGATCATGTCGCGCCGGATGTGGGCGGGTGTCTGTTTTTCGGCAAAGAGGAAACCGCAGGTAGGCAGGCGGTGGCGGAGGGGCAGGGTGGTTACGGTGACCGAGCGGTCCTCGTACACCACGGCTTCCTGTCTGGGGTCGAAGGTCTCGAACTTGACGTTATAGGTCATGCCTTTGCAGAAGAAATCAAGCTGCGGGGTGAGCAGCCGTTCCAGTTCGGGATGGCAGTGGATATAGAGGGTGGCCGTACGTCCCAACAGGCCGAAGGTCGAGATGAGTCCCATCAGTCCGAAGCAGTGGTCGCCATGCAGGTGTGAGATGAAGATGTGGTTGAGGCGCGAGAATTTCAGTTTCGAGCGGCGCAGCTGCATTTGCGCGCCTTCCCCGCAGTCGATCATGAACAGTTTCTCGCGGATGTTCACCACCTGTGAGGTGGCGAAGTGCCGGGTGGTAGGCAGAGCCGAGCCACAGCCCAGTATGTGTACGTCAAAAGTTTCCATGGGGCAAAGATAGGGGAAAAATGGGAAATTGCAGGAAGAACGCGTCCTAAAATTGTGCCCGGCAACGGGCACAGGCTTGTTCTTTCGAGAGGGGACGGTCGGGTACAAAAAAAGGATGCACCTTTCGGTACATCCTTTTGATATTGGAAGTGAATCAGATTACTTCTTCTTGTTTTCCAACTGTTCCTTCAGTGCAGCCAGAGCGTCGATATCGCCCAGTGTTGTAGAAGCTGCCTGGTTCTGGATCATCGGAGTTTCTTCCTTCTTGCTAGCGCGCTTAGAAGCCTTCTTTTCAGCTCTTTCTTCTGCCTTAGCAGCATCTTCGAAGATACGGCTGTGAGACAGGATGATGCGCTTAGCGTCCTTGTTGAATTCGATCACCTTGAAAGACAGCTTTTCGTCCAGCTGAGCCTGAGAACCGTCTTCCTTTACCAGGTGCTTCGGAGTAGCGAAACCTTCTACACCGTAAGGCAGAGCTACAACAGCACCCTTATCCAGCATTTCGATGATAGTACCTTCGTGTACTGAACCTACTGTGAATACAGTTTCGAATACATCCCAAGGATTTTCTTCCAGCTGCTTGTGGCCGAGGCTCAAGCGACGGTTTTCCTTGTCGATTTCCAGTACCTGAACGTCGATGTCGGCACCGATCTGAGTGAATTCAGAAGGATGCTTAACCTTCTTTGTCCAAGACAGGTCAGAGATGTGGATCAGACCGTCAACACCTTCTTCGATTTCTACGAATACACCGAAGTTAGTGAAGTTGCGAACCTTAGCAGTGTGCTTAGAACCTACAGGGTACTTCTGTTCGATAGTTTCCCACGGATCCTGCTTCAGCTGCTTGATACCCAGAGACATCTTGCGTTCGTCGCGGTCCAGTGTCAGGATAACAGCTTCTACTTCGTCGCCCACCTTCATGAAGTCCTGAGCAGAACGCAGGTGCTGTGACCAAGACATTTCTGATACGTGGATCAGACCTTCTACGCCCGGAGCGATTTCGATGAATGCACCGTAGTCAGCCATAACGACTACTTTACCCTTCACCTTGTCACCTACCTTCAGGTTAGCATCCAGAGCATCCCAAGGATGCGGAGTCAGCTGCTTCAGACCCAAAGCGATGCGCTTCTTTTCGTCGTCGAAGTCCAGGATAACAACGTTCAACTTCTGGTCCAGTTCAACTACTTCCTTCGGATCGCTTACACGGCCCCAAGACAAGTCAGTGATGTGGATCAAACCGTCTACGCCACCCAGGTCGATGAACACACCGTAAGAGGTGATATTTTTAACAGTACCTTCCAGTACCTGTCCTTTTTCCAGTTTGCTGATGATTTCTTTCTTCTGCTGTTCCAGTTCAGCTTCGATCAGAGCCTTGTGAGAAACAACAACGTTCTTGAATTCCTGGTTGATCTTAACCACCTTGAATTCCATAGTCTTTCCTACGAATACGTCGTAGTCGCGGATAGGCTTCACATCGATCTGAGAACCCGGCAAGAAGGCTTCGATGCCGAATACGTCTACGATCATACCACCCTTTGTGCGGCACTTGATGTAACCCTTGATAATTTCTTCGTTTTCGAGAGCAGCGTTTACACGGTTCCAAGAGCGAGTAGCACGTGCTTTCTTGTGAGACAGGATCAGCTGACCCTTCTTGTCTTCCTGATTTTCGATGTATACTTCTACTGTATCACCTACCTTCAGGTCCGGATTGTAACGGAATTCATTCAGAGGAATGATACCGTCTGATTTGTAGCCGATGTTAACGACTACTTCGCGCTTGTTCATCGCGATGACAGTACCGTCTACAACCTCACGGTCGTTTACCTTGTTCAGTGTACCGTCGTAAGCCTTTTCCAGCTCTTCGTGGCTCATGCCTGTCAGAGCTTCACCGTTTTCGTAAGCATCCCAGTTGAAATCTTCAATAGGAGCGATGTTCTTTAAGTTTTCCATTAATTAATAAAATAGTTAAAATTCTCTGTTAATTGAGTTAGACATTATATCGTTTATCTAATTTCGGGCGCAAAGATACAACAATTTACTGAAACACAAACGAATTTGGCAAAAAAAACGTGAGGAGAGCCGTTGATTTTTTTCTCCTCACGTCGTTAGGGGGTTCCCGTTTTCCGCACAGGCGGGTTTTGCCGGTTTCGGGCGAACTTGGGCCGACGGCCTGTGCGGGGGCTGTACGTTTAGGGAGGTTCTATAAATTCAATTTGTCATTAGCGAATAGTCAGAACCTCATTAAGGCTACCGCTAATGTGATTTTGCTTTCACAAATTTAATAAATCTTTCTCTAAT